>Ga0255383_1001_pt1 | contig 46038 bp, 34 predicted proteins | sample ANMaggSSYBR01C12_FD_182100 | JGI IMG/M metagenome (GOLD analysis project Ga0255383, IMG submission 182100) | Sediment cell enrichment communities from methane seep in Santa Monica Basin, California, United Staets - ANME aggregate JGI... | ecosystem: Environmental > Aquatic > Marine > Cold seeps >...
CAAAACAAGGGAACAGAGGATAGAGCTTGAGAATCTGTTTTCCGGATATACCAAACATTATCCGGACATACAGGCAAATCTTTCTAACTACATTGACCTGTTTCCACTGCACCCGTATGTAATCCAGATATTCAGCGAACTGCCATATTTTGAAAAACGTGGCATTATCCAGTTCACAATGCAGGAAGTAGAAAAAATTCTTGATGAGGAATTCCCCTTCCTTATCACCTATGATCTGATCCATGATGAAATCGAAAGCAAACATACGGTAAGGAATCTTGAGACGGTTTCTCCTGTGATGGAAGCAATACATACTCTGGACAGCAAGATCGATCTGCTTGAAAAACAGGATCATGACCTCGCACGGTCGATTATCAAAGCTCTTGCCGTTTTAAAACTCCACGGGAAAAGCATTAACAATGGGGCAACCGCAGAAGAACTTGCAAATACCATGCTTATTCTACCTAAAAAAGAGGGTTGGAACGCTGAAGATGAGATATCACTGGTGATTGGCAGACTCAGGAAAGTGACAGATGGCCAGTTTATCAACAAAACTGAAGATAATTACTACTATCTTGATCTCGCGCTAAGTGTCGATTATGACCAGGTGATCGAGAGAAAGACTGGAAACCTGCCTGAAAATGCTCTTGATGACGAAATCCTTGTGATACTTAAGGATCAACTACGGCTCGACACAGAATTAGAATTCGGAGAGTTCGATGATACTTGTAACTGGAAGTCCAGAAAGTCGTTCAGGGAAGGTCAATTTATCTATGAAACCGGAAAGAAGAATAAAGTTAATGACGATAGTGATTATCAGATTGTCTTTGTTTCACCCTTTTGTTCTGGAAACCGATATTATTCTGCATCTAACAGAATGATATTATCAGGGAACCTTTCTCCAGAACTAATTGAGTCACTTAAAAGGGTTGCAGCTGCAAAAGCGCTGATCAATGATAATTACCAGCGCAGTATTATCCAGAAGAAGTATGTGCAGTTAAAAAAGGATTTTACAAAAGATTTTGTTGCTTCATACCTTTCAAATGGAATTGTTGAAATCGGTAACAGTAAAAAGAACATTACAAGCCTGATAAGCCGTGAATTTTCAAATTTTGATGAATTATTCACTGAAATAAAGCCTGAGCTGTTTGATGATTATTTTAATGAGGAATACCCCAAACATCCAAAGTTCTCCCAGGCAATCACAGGGGATAATATCATTGGTGAATTCTCCAGCGCATTAAACAACCTGATCTCACAGTCAGGTTCCCAGACAACTCTTTTTGGAAATTCCAGATCGATACTGAATGCTCTTGACCTGCTTGATGATGGTGGACATTTTTCAACTTCAACATCTGAGGTTGCAAGAAGTATTATGGAAGCTGCAAAGGAGGGGACTGGTAAGAATATCAAAGTGGATGAGTTTATTTCCAGGTTCAGTGAGACACCGTATGGATATGATCCTGTAATGACAGAATTCATCCTGGTGGTGCTTACATACAACGGCGAGATTGCCCTGAAGGCAGTCGGTGGGAAGACCATCAGCTCCTCTGAAGTGGCTGATGTATTCAAGAGCGGCATAGAGGCATTTGAGAATATCAAGTACCTGACACTTGAAAGCGAGTTTGATATACAGCCTGTGATCAGCCTGTTCACAGTGATTGGTGTGGACCAGAGCACAGCAAAGAAACTGAGGGTATCAAGCAGACGCAGTGATGCTATTCAGGATTTCAGAAGCCGGTATTTGAAAATTAGAGAGGACCTTGAGTACGTAAAGAATAAATTGAGCACTCTTTCACTGCAACATGCCAGTATTGTTGATGTTGAAGGTTTAAACGAAAAACACGAGATGCTTTCCAGTATTCCAATTACGGACTTTGAAAAAGTGAAGACACCAACAAACTTGAAGACGATAATCTACACTGATGCTGAAATAAAATCCATTGCCGATTCGGTTGATATGCTTCACCTATTGCATTCGTTCTATGAAACATATTTCAACAAGGTTGAACCGGATGTGGAGTATGCACTTAAGGTAAAGGATGTTCTTGATGCTCATCCTGATATGTTCTCTGTGGATGATATTGAACAGTTCATGGATGATTCGTTTGACATTCTTAGATCAGCTGAAAAACTGCTATCTCCAGAAGAATTTACCCCACTTCTCGGCAAGTTGCAGATGGTGAAGAGGAAATACCAGACCGCATACTACAATGCCCATGAGCAGTATGTGGGAGAAAAGGTTGACTGGACCAAGCTTTCGAATATTGTTGATAGCCCGGATTACCAGAAACTGAAGGTCCTGAAGAACGTACAGCTTCTGGATAAGAACAGGTTCATGCGTATTGAGAACGACATATCGTCATTGGGGGGTCTGCACTGTCCTGAATTCCGCGTGGAACTGCTGGATAAGAATGTGACTTGTCCGAGGTGTTTGTTCCCGTCCGGCATCAAGGAGGGTGAAATCGATTCCAGGATTGCCGGTATGGAGAAAGACATTGAAAACATCTATAATGACTGGGAGATGACAATCTTGAGCGAACTGGAAAACTACCGTGACAATATCCAGTACATGACCCAAGATGAGAAAGGTCTCATCGAACCTGTGATACGTGATAGTGAACTGCCATCCCCCATCTCTGAAAAGCTGGTAATGGCATTGAACAACCTGTTCAGGGAACTGGAATCGATCGAAATTGACCCGGAGGAGTTTATCAGGGAGATATTCAGTGAATCCCATGTCATGGATTATGCTTCATTTAACAGGAAACTCGATGAGTTCAAGCAGAAACTGGTTGCAGGGAAGGACCTCAATAAAGTAAGGATAAAGTTTGTTCAAAATGGAGATTAAAACGATGGCACAGGTTACACTGGATTCAGAAGCAAAGGTACAGACAACATCAGATAAAGAATCACTGAAAGCAAAACAGGAAGAGTTTTCAAGCTCATGCCGACCGCTGGATGAGATGCTTGATTCGGTCCGTGATATTGAAGGGTTCCCCATCGGCAAGGATGAGGATATCCTGGCGCTGTCTGATGCTCCCTGGTACACTGCCTGCCCTAATCCTTATGTGAACGAGTTCATCAAAGCTTTTGGTACACCGTATGACGAGGAGACGGATGATTACGAGAGAAAGCCGTTTGTGAGTGATATCAGTGAAGGGAAAAGCGACCCCATCTACAATGCTCATACATATCATACCAAGGTTCCACACAAGGCGATAATGAAATTCATCGAGCATTACACCGACGAAGAAGACATCGTTTTCGATGGATTCTGCGGTACCGGCATGACCGGAGTAGCTGCCCAACTTCTGAACCGGAAAGCCATAATATCAGACCTATCACCAGTTGCAACGTTCATCGCCTACAATTATAATACGTCGGTGGATGTGAATGAGTTTGAGCGTGAAGCAAAAAGGATACTGGCTGAGGTGGAAAAGGAATGCGGCTGGATGTATGAGACCCTACACATCGATGGTACAAAGGGGAAAATCAACTATACAGTCTGGTCTGATGTGTTCATCTGTCCTTATTGTGAGCAGGAATATATTTTCTGGGAGGCTGCGGTGGATAAGGAAAACGGCAAGGTGAGTAAAAATTATGCATGTCCGAATTGCAGCGCAAATATAAAGAAAACAGATTGTGAGCGTTCAACTGTAACATATTATGATTCAGTTATAAATCATAAATTAACACAGTCAAAGCAGGTACCTGTTTTAATCAATTATAGTATTGGTAGAAAAAGGAAAGAGAAGGCACCAGATGAGAATGACTTGAAATTACTCAAGCAGATTGAGGAGAATTCAATACCGTACTGGTTTCCAACAAACGCCATAATGAATAAAGGTGAGCGTTGGGGAGACACATGGCGTGCCGGAGTTCATTTTGGTATAACTCATGTTCACCACTTTTATACTAAACGGAATTTGTGGATTTTATCAGCACTGAAAAATCATTGTAAATCACATACAATGAAATTGTGGTTTAACTCACAATTAGTTAATTTAAGTAAATTAAATCGTTATCGTCCAGGTGTATCCTTTCCGTATAACCCATTAAGCGGAACACTTTACATAGCTTCTCAAGTATCAGAATCTAATGTATTCACTGCTTATAATAATAAACTCAAAAAATTAATAAAGGCCTTCAAAGATATTGATGGAGATACATTAGTTGGAATTTCATCAGCTGAATATTGTGGAATCCCAGAAAATTTTATTGATTATATCTTCACAGACCCACCCTTTGGCGATAACCTCATGTATTCAGAGCTAAACTTCCTTTGGGAGTCGTGGTTGAAAGTATATACCAATAATACATCTGAAGCAGTTATTAATAAAACCCAATTAAAAGCTCTTCCCGAATATAAGGAATTGATGACGTCTTGTTTCATGGAAATGTACCGCATATTAAAACCAAATCGGTGGATAACCGTCGAATTCCACAATTCCAGGGCTTCTGTATGGAATGCAATCCAGGATGCTATCACAAAAGCAGGATTTATTGTTGTTCAGGTCACGGTTCTCGACAAGAAACAGGGGAGTTTCACACAGGTCACATCTTCAGGTGCCGTCAAGAACGACCTGGTAATTAATGCTTACAACCCATGTTCTCCAGTATCACACCAGAATTCACAGTTTTCATCCATAAATAATCTTTTCTAACGTCCACTCCTCTCGATTTTCACCAAAATAATACTTCCTTAACTTTTCCAGATGTAGAACAGAATTCCAAACCGTGAACATTATATAATTGTTATAACATATAGAACAAATCATTGGAGAAAGGTGAAATTGAAAATTACGACCATGACGAATACGCAAAAAAACATTATGGATGCATTCAATTGCAAATATTTTGGAATGAACAAATACTTGAAATCGATCGGGGTCAAGAATGTGTGGAACAGATTTTAAAAATGGTACGGTCCACTGATAGCGGTTTAAATTCATAGTGACGAAGATGGGTTACAAACCCAAACAGCACTTTGAAGAACTACTACTCAAACAAGCAGGTGCAGGTCTTGAACGGGACTTCATCGAACAGCATCTTGATCACCTCCCAGTGGAACCTAACATCGAACGCAGTGAACAGATGCTTTACTCAAAGATGCTGGCACATTATGTACAGCACGGATATGAGATCAAACAAAACGCTAAGCAGTTTTACACACTTCTCAAGGACAATTTCAAACTGATGGACAGGTTCTGGTTCACTGATGCTCAGGTCACTGAATATGACGAATGGAAAAAGGAGCAGGGGTTTCAGGCTATTGAGGAGATAGCAAAGGGACAGCAAACCCTCTTTGTCAGTGATGAGAACTCCGCACTTATCTGGCTCAAAAACTTCCTGAATACTCCGAAGAGCTACAGCGATATCCTAACAGCATACAATCAGATCACAACGAACATTGATGACGATATCCCCGAGCTTCAAAACCTTCTGGAAACAAACGTCGTGTTCGAGAGCGGTATGTACAGGCAACCTCTCACTGAAAAAGAGAAGGAAGCAAAGGAGGAGCAGAGCGAAAAGGAGTTGCTCAAAGCGTTTGATAAGGTGCTTACTGAAGCAAAGACAGGCAGCAAGAAGATTAAGACAGTGCGCAAGGAAGCTGTCAAACTTGGATTTACAAAAGCGTATCAAGAGAAACGGTTCCAGGATATTATCACTGTTGCTGATAAGCTTAAGCCAAGTATACTTGAGGATAACAGTGAGATTAATGACTTTGTGGATATTGCACGATTGAAGATGGGAGACGATTTCTAAGATAAGGATTGTGAGGGATTGAATGCGTTTAAATCAGGAAAACAGTTTGTCCCAAATTCCTCATGTTCCAGATGAAATCATTACTGCAATAAATAACAACAAATTGGCCGTATTTTTAGGGGCTGGTGTATCACAAATAATTGGATGTCATGGATGGGACAAACAATCTAAATATATAGTTGACGAATGTTGCACAATTGTTGGCAAGAATGGAAACCCAGTGCTTAACAGAGATCAAGCAGAATTGTTAAATGGTGATAATTTCGACCCAAAAAAGCGAATAACAATCTGTTCAGAGTTGTTGGAAAAAGCTGGTTGTAAAGATTCATTTATCTCTTTAACCCATCTTCGTCACTATGAATTTAAACCGCTATCAGTGGACCGTACCATTTTTAAAATCTGTTCCACACATTCTTGACCCCGATCGATTTCAAGTATTTGTTCATTCCAAAATATTTGCAATTGAATGCATCCATAATGTTTTTTTGCGTATTCGTCATGGTCGTAATTTTCAATTTCACCTTTCTCCAATGATTTGTTCTATATGTTATAACAATTATATAATGTTCACGGTTTGGAATTCTGTTCTACATCTGGAAAAGTTAAGGAAGTATTATTTTGGTGAAAATCGAGAGGAGTGGACGTTAGAAAAGATTATTTATGGATGAAAACTGTGAATTCTGGTGTGATACTGGAGAACATGGGCTTTAATGAAAAATACGCTGAAAGCGGATGACGAAACAAGGCAGGTTTATGATATCTATAAGGAATTATTTAAATTAAGAGCCCTTTTCATCACCACAAATTTCGATGAATACTTTGATGAGCAATTAATTCCAGAAAGAATTGCTTATTTGCCTGAAGAATTCACAAAGAAACCTGATCGAAACAAATTATACAAGATACACGGAACAATATCAAAAAAAGATTCACTTGTATGTACTGTCCCTCAATACCTAAAACAATATAATAATGAAGACCACATACGTTTTTTAAAGAGCATATTCGCCGAATACACCATACTTTTTATAGGATATGGGATGGAAGAATTTGAACTGTTAGATTTTATTTACATGAAAAATGTTGGAACTGAAAACAAACAATGTAAAGATTATATATTGCAACGTGTAAGATACGATGACGAAATTGATTTACATCAAGCATATTACAACCAGTTTGGAATAAATGTAATACCATATTCTGTTGATGACGATACCAATGATTACCAATTGTATCATGTTGTTCAAAACTGGGCTGCTGAAGTAAATCAAAAATCAGGCTATACGAGCAAGTCTTTTAGAAGAATCAAAAACATAATCGATGAGTTTGACGAAATATCGACTGATGAGCTATTACAGTATGTTAAAACTGATCAATCTCATAAAAATCATTTATATAAGATTCTCGCAGAAACAAATAATCCTTTACCATGGCTAAAGTTTCTTTATAAACGAAGATGTTTTAGTCCAGATAAAAATCCTAATCCAATTGAGTCAGAAAGTGGATACTATCGTGTACTTTATTGGAGAATTCTTGGTTATTTAGAGAATGTAGCTAAGGTAAATTCTAATACAACCTGTGAAAACAGTACCAATCTATTGATTCAAATAATTGATGAATTTGTGACTTTTCAGAATAAAATTGAAGATAGAATTGACAATAACTATACAGATTGGATAATAACAAAAGTCATTTTTTCACTTCCAATTTATAAGATAAAGGATGATTATTTCGATTTTGTCCGCTCTGCATTGAAAACAAAATGGGACACGGATTCTATTGCGCATGAGTTTGTAGAAACAATTTTTCCAAAATTAATTGAGCAGCATGCCACTTCTCATATTCTTAAGTTGTTAGACATTATTTTTGAGTACTATCAACCCAAAGAAAGAACTTTCGAGGATTATGTAGGTCGTATTGAACCTTTCTGGTTGCATGAAATTCTGACAAAAAATAAAATAGGTTTGGCGCAGTTATGCAGTTATGAAGCCGCAAAAATTGCGTTACAAAAGGTGAATGAAATTTGTGAAAAAGATTCATCTCAATTTAATAATATCTGGATTTCTGCAATTGAACGTGAAGATGATTTTTACAGTAAAGATCGGTATGATAGAGAAATAATCGGTTTTATTCGTGATATGCTTGAACGATGTAAAATCGATAAAATCAAAGAAATGGTTCCGAAATTAATTTGCTGTGACCATCCTATATTCAATAGAATTGCGATACACATTATAAACCACCATTATAGTGAATTAAATGAAATATTTTGGAATTTAGACTATAACCCACTTGGGAAAGACCCCTTGAAACATGAATGTCAAATGTTGTTAGATTCACATAACTCATGTTTTAATGATGAACAGATTTCACAGTTCATTGAATGGATTGAAGATGATATATATTATATTCCAGATAATCCCGACATTACACAAGAAGAAAAAGATAGTTATTTAGCTTGTTCCAAGCTGAGATGGTTATTTTCCTTTGCTAAAACAGAAAATCGAGATATTGCTGAGTTATATCAAAAATATCATTATATTTGTCCATATGACGATATTGAACCTTATGGCGAATCAAGTATCACAGCTTTTTCAGGAGAGGTTAGTTCAATAACAGTCGAAGAATTTAGTGAGATGACAACCGACCAGATCGTCAAATATCTTGTTGAATTTAAAGAAGAAAATGGGATAAAAAAGCCGTCATCCCGTGGACTTGCACAGACTTTCGAAGAATTTATTCAAAATAACGCTGAGGCGGCTATAATTGATATATCCTTATTTAAATCGATTCCTTTTATATATCAAAATGCTTTACTGGCAGGTCTTAATACGCATTTCAAAAATTCGGAGATTAACGGATTTGATAAAATACAATCTTTCATATCTACTCTTATAAAATCTGATATATTTTGGGACTATGAAATGAATAATCATGATCGTATGTATCGTGATCAAATTGTATCATCAATCTGTGAGTTCATTGTCAAAGGAATAAAAACTAATACTGTATTTTCAGATTCGAATCAAAATTTGGCAATTGTGGACATATTGATTTTTCTTGGTGAAAATTTGAAACCATATGTCCGTGAGCCTAATGAATATCTTGATTTTGCCTTTATCTCACCGCAACAAACCGTATATAGAGCAATGTTTGAGTATATTATCAAGAATCAGGAATGGAATAAAGAAATTAAACAATTTATTGAAGAAATTATTAATTGTACTGATGAAGAATCCAGAGACTTTTTTTACACATTTGGTAGATTTTTCTCAAATTTGTATTATTTCGATAAAGAATGGGTAAATGAACACATTGATAAAATATTCGATGTTGGCACCAGTAATTGGACAGTTGCGTTTGCTGGTTACTTATTGAGATTAAATCCAACACAAGAAATTTTCAGACTTATGAAGCAACATGGTGATTATTCAAAAGCAATTCGTGTTTTTAATAATGAATCAATCACCCAACGAAACTTACTAAATCATATTTGTCTTGGTTACATAAATGGCGAGGATGCAATTGAAGGAAGTAATTCTTTAATTATCCAATACATTAGTAAAAATAATACAAATCAAATAATAAATTTAATACATTCTATTTGGTACATAGGAAAAGAGAAGCCTCTGGACGAAAGTCAGAAAGAACGAATTCGGCAGCTTTGGAAATATATTTTAAACCGTTTTTCAGATGCAGGAGTATCTGAAGATAACAAACAGATCGTTGCTGCCATGTGTGATTGGATAGTTATTTTTGACACAATTGATGATGAATTGTTTAATTGGTTAAAACAATCAATCCATAATAACCACAGAGGGCACAGTTTATTCATCACCGAATATCTTCTTACTTTTATTGAGATCAATCCAAAAGAGGTCGGAAAATTAGTTGCATTATACATAGAGAATGAAACATTATATCTATATAAACAAGAGAATATTACGGAAATTGTAAAAAAGCTTTATGATTTAGATTATTTAAAATTGGCTGATAAAATTTGCAATCTCACTTTGCAGAGAAATGAATATTTTTTGCAAGATGTTTATGGCTCCCATCATCAAAATACTGTTTTAGAGGAGTGAGCAATGACAATCACCATCGGCAACACCGTCACCAGTACAATCCACTTAAACAAAGGGACCGGTACCGTAGTCAATGTAATGGAAGTCTTCAGTGAGAAGTACGCAGACGTTTTCTTTGACAGGACAAAAGAGAAGATAACTCTCCCTGTATCCGAACTCAGCACCCTCTTATCACCAGAATTGAAGTTCAATGCAAAGGAATTCTCAAGTGCACGCCTATTCACCCTGAAACTTCTCAAAAACCAGATACTCGCCACCATAACACAACAGGGACTTCGTTCAGCCGGCAACTTCAAGATACTACCTCTCCCTCACCAGCTTCTTGCTGTGGATTTTGTGCTCGGTCAGTTCAAACCCAGGGCATTGATAGCAGATGAGGTTGGTCTGGGTAAGACCATCGAAGCAGCACTTATATTTGAGGAATTGAAAGCCCGGAATATCGCAAAAAAGATACTCATTGTGGCACCATCCGGTCTGTGCGGGCAGTGGCAGGATGAGATGAAACTCAAGTTCTCTGAGGACTTTGCCCTATATGACAGGGATACGGTGCATTCCCTGAAAAAGCTTAACGGGGAAATGACCAATGTCTGGACCCTTAATGACCAGATCATCACATCCATTGACTTCATCAAACTAAAAAAGATCAGCGATGAACTGAACGAGCGTACACTGGAAAGGCGGGAGTGGCATAACACGCATGTTCTGGACGCTGCTGCAGAAGCTGGTTTTGATGTGGTGATATTCGATGAGGCCCACAAACTTACCAAGGACATGTCAGGTGAGGAGACCGCACGCTACAAAGCCGGAAAGAAGCTTGCTGATACCACACCTATCCTGCTTCTGCTGACAGCTACTCCGCATCAGGGTGATACTTCCAAGTTCAGGAACCTTTTGAACCTCGTTGACCCCTATCTCTTTTACAAAGGCTGTGAAATGAAACCTGAGAACGTGAAAAAGGTCACAGTCAGGAACAACAAACGTGCAGCCGTAGACTTCAACGGCAATCGGCTCTTCAAACAGAGGATCACATCACTCTACACAATCGAAAGGGATCCGGAAGAAGATGAAATAGAGATCCAGCTCTACGATGCGGTCACAGAATACGTATCAGAATACTACGATATGGCATCAAGGGATCAGGACAGGACATTGATGTTTCTCTTGCTCATATACCAACGCATGGTCAGCAGCAGTTCAAGAGCCATCCTGAAAGCACTTTCAAACCGGATGAACGCACTTATGGAAGCAAAGGAGACGGTTGATGCTGCAAATGAGGAGATAGCTTCATTCAGTGATCTTGATGCCGAAGACCTTGAAGAACTTACAGCAGAAAAGCAGATGGATATACTTGAAAGGTATGAAGGACTGAAGAAGACTGCCAGAGGTAGTAAATATATTGAAGCAGAGCTTGAAATACTCAAACAGTGTACTGAACTTGCAAAATCAGCCTCTACTGGAAGAAACGATATTAAATTCCGCAAACTCCTTGAGGTTATTGATGAATTCATAATCAGGGAAAACAAACCTGATCTTAAGTTCATCATCTTTACTGAATTTATAGAGACACAGAACTATATTAATGACAATCTCACAAGTCTTGGCTACACTACCGCACTCATAAACGGTCGTATGTCGGCGGATGAGAAGCTCAAAGCAAGAAATAAGTTCCAGAATGAAGCCCAGTTCCTTATATCCACAGACGCAGGAGGTGAGGGTATAAACCTCCAGTTCTGCCGGGTTATGATCAACTATGACATGCCCTGGAATCCAATGCGTCTGGAGCAGCGAATAGGCAGGATAGACCGCATCGGCCAGGAACATGATGTTAAGATCATAAACTTCCAGCTTGCAGACACTGTCGAGCAGAGGGTGCGTGATGTTATCGAAACTAAGCTTGAGACCATTAAAGAGGAATTCAATGACGGGGAAGACAAACTCGCAGATATACTGAGCACCCTTCAGGACGAGTTCAGCTTCGAGAAGATCTACATCGATGCGGTAAGGAAAAGAGAGTCCAGTGCACAGCAGCTCAATGAGATTGTTGAGAGAATGTATACAAGAGCCAAAGAGATAATAGACAGCGGTGACCTGGCACTGCCGTTTTCGGACCTTGACACCAGTACGATTTCAAAACGTGAACTTGAGAAACACACGGGAATGGTTAAAAATCTGATGGAATCGTATTTGCATGCACACGACAGGAAACTTGAACAATACAGGACAAAGGATAATGTCTATTACTTTGATGACCCGCTTACCCAGAAACAGATGAAAAACATCATCTTTGACCAAAAAACGTCTGTGGAACATGAGGATTATGAACTATTTACCTTCACTCATCCGTATGTTATAGAACTTCTTGAGCGCCTTGAAGATATGCTCACAGATGTCACAACCGCCAGGATAGAGGTGCATGAAGAAAAGTTTGCCGGGAAAAAGGGATTTCTGTTCACATATACACTGACCATCACGAACAACATCGACCCGCCTAAAAGATACAGCATACCTGTATTTATTGAAAGTAAAAACCGTTACAACAACAGGATATCACAGTATTTTTCAGATGCCTCCAACCTCAAACCATCCGAACTGATAGCAGGAGAATTGAACATTTCCATTGATGAGGCGCTTACAGAAGCCCAGGTAATGCGTGACCAGAAAGCTGAAAGCATATTTATTGAGCATAAAAATGAGCAAGAGGAGCTTATCAAAGAGATTGAGGAAAAGATGAAAAAATACTTCAGCGACAAAGAGGAATCTATCAAAAGAATTGCTATAGATAACATACGTAGTGCTCACCTCAGGGATATGGAACACGATAAGCAAAAGCAGCATGTGGAATTGCAACAAAAAAGAGCATTTGTTCCATCGATCACATGTGAACAAATCGCATATCTGGAGTTTATCTAATGCTGAAAAAATGGTTTTCATCACTACTGGATGAATTGGAACATTCATACAGCGACACTCTTCTTATATCTGACCCTGACAACCTGAGTTCGATCGAAGATATACAAAAAGAGATTCCAGACGAGTTCATTATTCACTTATATAAGAACGAGATGGGGCTGCGCAAATTCCGGTTAAAACACAATTCCTCTGCAAAAAGGCAGATCATTTTCAGGTCATCTGACAAAGACTATTTTCCTTCTGACATCGAAATAAAAGCAGAGCAATTGAACTGGAGCCTTGAATCAATATTTCCTGGATTGGATGCAAGGATATTGAGAACATTTCCCCCGAAATTCTATCAGAAAATTTACAATAAATTCATTGCCAGTAATTACTCGGTAGCTTCTACCGATTCAAATGAAACAATATATCAAATTTGTTTCTGGCTGTGGGGGATTAAACTGCAAGAAATTACAACAATGGAAGAAGCTATTCATCTGTTATCTAATATCTATGATGACTGTGATACAGTCCCCATCCATATTCAAGAATACATGAATAGCATGCATTTCGACATACCAGAATGTATCTGGTCGGGTACAAATGAATTCAATGAATGGCTCATTTCACAGTTTAACAAGTACAATATCACAAAAAGTAATAGTCTGGAATATGAGATCAATTTCGAATCAGATGAATTGATTACCATAAGAGAGAAAATACGCTCATCAGAATTTAAAGCCAACTTATCAATAATAAAAAATGATCTTGAATATATTCGTTCAATGCTATATTCAAGCTCTATTGACTGGTTTGGTATTGCAAAGAAATGGGGGGAACTTTCCTACCTGAAAGATATTGATTCTGATAATATCAATATTAATAAAGAAGAGTATCTGGAACTTGATAAAGAAATAACCGAGATATTCGAAGGCTTCATAATCAACCATCATAAAGACCAGTTCCATAAAAATTCATTAAGTAATCTGGTTACTATTGATAGGGTACTGAAATACATAAGATATTGTGATGGTGAAAAAAAACTCCTCTTATGTTTTGATGGTATGGGATTTCAGGAATGGTATTGCATTAGATCTTACCTAAAAGAACATGGTATTACCAGTTTTAAAGAAGATGCGATTTATGCGATGCTGCCAACGGTAACATCAATTTCAAGAGGGGCACTTTTTAATGGTGAAAAAGAAATCAGCAAGCACAAACCTGATGATAGAGGATTTGTGGATACTGTAAGCAGGTGGAATAACTATTCTGCAAATGATGTATTATTTATAACAAATGCAGATCTGAAATGGCATCAATATTATGAGGACTATAAATGCCTTGGAATAGTCGTAAATATCGTAGATGACACTGCTCATGATGTAAAAAACGCTAACTGCAGTAAACGGTTAATGCAGGAAATCCTGAATATAAAGCTCAAAGAAACAGAAATTGTACAGATTTTTCGTAATTTTATTGATGCGGGATATAAAGTATTCATTACATCTGATCATGGCACTGTCTGGTGTAGGGGAAATGACCTGAACATAGACAAATACCTTGTAGATACAAGATCAAAGAGGGCGTTACAATACCCTGAAGATATACTTGCTCGTGAGTTCTATCGGAAAAAACCAATTGAACTCTACCTCTATAAAGATAATGGAGTACTTGGTGAAAAATCGATCATATTCCCAAAGGGCAGGGATATGTTCGCAAAAAAGAAAAACACTGCAATCAGTCATGGTGGGATTCATGTAGAAGAAGTAATTGTGCCGTTTATTGAGGTTTTACCATGATAGGATTTGATAGACCTCTTCGCCCACACTGGATATACGAAAGTCTCCTTCTGGCAGAACCTGGACAAAAACTTGCAGAATTGAATCTGCCATTTGAAAGTATTGCCAGAGAACTGACCGGTAAAGAAGGGAAAAGAAAAGCACGGACTGTTCTTTTCAGATGTTTTTTAAGATCAAAAGAAAATAATAGCCGTGTAAGAGATGATATTTTTCTTAAGCATTTGAGTGTTGATTATGGTTTGGAATTCATGAAACCGATTTACCTGTTTTATCTAATCGGGAAAACAGATACACTGGCTAAGATTTCAAAACATATATTCCGACTTTATGATATTGGAGATGAGATAAACCTTCAATTCTTACAAAATAAGATGATAGATGAATTTGGTGAAAGGGATGTGGTTGGCAGGGCTACCAGATCATTTATTCAGACACTTGAATATTTTGGTGTTGTTAATAAAACTGGGGCAAATATTGTTTTGAAAAAACGCATTCCTATAGATGAGCAGCAATTAAGGATAATACTCAATCTTTATTCAAAGGAAATACTTCATTCTCCCCAGATATCATTGAACCACCTACCAGAGTTTTTATTCAATTATTTTAATCTGCCAAATGTGAAAACAGTGGCTCAGAAGTATAATGGTCAGGATTGGGATTATCAACATCGAGTGAATGATGATTACTTGATAATTAATGATAGAATTAATTATGAAGCTGATAAATGAAAAATTTGAAAGATAAATTAAAATACTCCTTGACAGATTTCTGGCAAGGAGAGAGCGTTTAAAGGAAGATGCATAAAATCGAACAACAAGCATAACTGGTAACTAATACCATGAAATTAACCAACAAACACATACTAATAACCGGCGGCGCAGGCTTCATCGGCAGCCACGTTGTAGATCATCTCATAAAAAAAAACAGGGTCACCGTACTTGATAACCTGAGTTCCGGCAGGATGGAATTCATACAGCACCACATGGATAATGACAATTTCAAATTGATCGAGGCCGACTTGATGGAACCAAACACCATCACCTCTGCCCTTGATGGCATTGATATGGTGTTCCACCTTGCCGCCAACCCTGATGTGAGGCTGGGGGCAGAAGACACAAAAGTGCACCTTGAGCAAAATATCCTTGCTACTTATAACCTGCTTGAAGCCATGAGACAGACAGGGACCGGTCGGTTAGTATTTACATCCACATCCACAGTGTACGGGGCTGCCAGCATAATGCCCACGCCAGAGGATTACGGACCCCAGGTACCAATTTCCCTTTATGGCGCATCGAAACTGGCATGTGAGGCATTGATATCTTCTTACTGTCATACTTTTAACATGAAAGCATGGCTCTACCGTTTTGCCAACATTGTAGGCAGCAGAGGCTCCCATGGCGTACTGGTAGATTTCATCAACAAACTGCGGATGGACCCGTTCACCCTGGAGATACTGGGCTCGGGCAGGCAAAAGAAATCGTACCTGGATGTGGGTGACTGTGTGGATGCCATGCTGTTCGGGGTGGAACATTCTGACGATACCATCAATATTTTCAATATTGGGTCAAAGGATTCCATCGACGTGGTAGGTATTGCAGATATCGTTACCAAAAAGATGGGTTATAGTGATGTGGAGTACAGGTTCACAGGCGGAGTGGACGGCGGTGCTGGCTGGAAAGGAGACGTGAAGTTCATGCTGCTGTCCATAGAGAAATTAAAGGCGCTTGGCTGGGTGCCGGGGCACAACTCACGCCAGAGTATCGAGATGGCAGTAGAATCATTATTGAGAGAATAGTGTACTGGTAAGGTTGGTCTAAATGGAGGACAGAATAAGGGGATATCAGGGAATGTTCCCGAAACTTGGTGACCCCATCTATATCGACCCGCTGGGTGCGGTTATCGGGGATGTGGAACTGGGTGATCATGTGAGCATCTGGTCAAATGCTGTGGTCAGGGGTGACCCGTGCCCCATTAGTATCGGTCCCTGGACAAATATCCAGGACAACTGCACAGTGCATGCCGGCCCGGACAATGTTGCAAAGATAGGCGGGTACTGTGTGGTTGGCCACGGCGCTATACTTCACGGATGCACGATAGGCGATGGCTGCATGATCGGCATGGGGTCGATTGTGATGAACAGGGCAAACCTGGGTGATGGTTGTCTTGTTGGTGCCGGGACGCTGATAACAGAAGGTAAGACCTTCCCACCTGGCAGCCTCATCTTAGGCAGTCCGGGAAAGGTGGTGCGGGAGTTGAAGCCTGATGAGGTTGAGGATATCCGCGAGGCTGCCAGGCATTACTGGGATACGGCACTGGAGCATATGAATAAGGGCACTGAAGTATGGAGATCTTGAATGATACCTGATAGCTGTAGTTTCTGCAAAGGCAAGCTTGTCAAAGGAAAAACCGAATTCGTTGTAAGGGTTGAAAATGAAGTACTTGCCATAAAGGATGTTTCAGCATACATCTGTGAAGAATGCGGCGAAGCATATTATACTCCTGAAATATCTGAAAAAATAGATGGAATTATGAAGAAATTCCATAATTCAACCCTGCTTGTACACCCGCTCGCAGCAGGAGAATTAAGTCTCGAAGAAGCAACTGTGTAATATTTAAAATTTATTACGTACCAGATAATTCATGATCCTGTGCCCTTTCACTATTCCAAGTGAGCCCGCTTCTACAGAGAACTCATTGTATTCAGTAACATCATCCTTATTGCCGTTACTTGAAAGCACAGCAAAGGGCACAGGGTCATGTGTGTGGGTCCTGAGTGGGATGGGGGTCCTGTGGTCAGGCATCAGCAGTACCTTATAATCATCAAAGGCAGCCATCCCGTCAAGGATAAGCCCCGCAACTTTGCGATCGAAATCTTCGAGGGCCTTGATCTTTGCATCAATATCACCAATATGTGACGCTTCGTCTGCGGCTTCCACATGCACATAAACGAAATCATCCGAATCCAGTACATCAAGTGCAGCCTTTGCCTTGCCTTTATAGTTAGTATCAAGGTAACCGGTAGCCCCTGGCACATCGATCACTTCCAGTCCGGCGCAGACCCCAAGTCCTTTTAGCAGATCAACTGCCGAGATCATGGCCCCGCTAATGTTGTACAATTCCCTGAAGGTGGGCATGGACACAGCCCTGCCCTGTGCCCACGGCCAGATCATGTTGCCCATATTTTTACCTTCATTTGCCCGGGCCTGGTTCACTTCATGTCCCTCCAACAGCGGCTTTGAATCCATGATAAGCCGGGTGAGTAGTTCCGAGTCCTTGCCGCCTGGCAGGAAATCCCTGACCTTTTTTCCCACCTGGTCATGGGGTGGTGTACACTGTGCATCCAGTCCCAGGCCGCCCGAAAGTACCAGCAGGTGGCGGTAGCTGACACCGGGATAAAATTTCACTCCGCTGCTGCCGAGATGCTCGTCCACTTCCCTTATGAGTTCTCCGGCCTCGTCTGTGGAGATATGACCGGCACTGTAGTCTTCGATAATTCCGTCCTTTTCAGTTATAATGTTACATCGAAAGGCAATGTCAGCAGGTCCCAGTTTTACTCCCATGCTGGCCGCTTCCAGTGGACCCCTGCCGGAATAGTATTTAGCCGGGTCATAGCCCAGGATGGAGAGGTTTGCAACATCAGAACCGGGCGGCATATCTGGTGGTATAGTTACTGCCAGCCCGCAGACCCCTTCCCTTGCAATGTAATCCATGTTGGGTGTATGGGCAAATTGCAGAGGTGTCTTCCCGTCAAGTTCGTCCAGGGAGTAATCTGCCATGCCATCGCACAGGAGTATAACATATTTCATTCTCAGGTTCACCTTTGTGTTTAGATGACCACATCTGATAAAAATGTTATATCCGGGATGCTAATCATCAATTATTGCAAGCTGTAAATGTGTGGATAGAATTGATTTCCTCAATCATAATATAAATTCAGTGAAATAACAGTGCATCTGATGAAAGATGATAGTATTTGTACTGCAACGTTTGGTGCAATAGTAAATGAGTTTATGCCTGAGTTTGGATTCGAAACCAAGTGTACCTCATGATACAACAGGTCTCAAGGCCGGGGCGTTAGAGCGAAGCGAAAAGGCCGGGAATAAGAAAATCGCACCAGTAATTTTCGACTTCCGTACATAGCCTCCAGGGAACCTCACGACTCATTTTGATTAGTCTACTTTGCGACCCCGGCACCAAGGGGCAGGAAGATGTTCATCCCAATGCGTGTGGTGAACACGCACTTCCATGCATTTTCTTTTATTCCTCAAAAACAGGTGTGTGAAGATGTAAAGGATGCTTTTGGTAGATGTTTGCAGGTTGTGGGTGAAGTGTGCTTTTATCCTGCTGTGTTTTTTACTCAATGTTGGCACTGAGTTTTCGACGACCAATACAAAAGAATTTTAAATGAAAAGAAATGATTAATGATAACTAAATTATGACCGATTTAGTGGCTAGCTGGTTATCAGGGAGTTTAATGGTGTTAAAATTTATTGACTGAATGGGGAAAAAGTGTAAACATGATATTAAAACCAGTACCGACATATGGATTCAAAGTGAACGAAACTTTACATTGGGAGTTTAGCCCATGAATAACTTTAACGAAAAGGTCAGCTTCATCTGGTCGGTGGCAGACCTGTTGCGGGGACCATACCGTCCTAACCAGTATAAGGATGTCATGCTGCCATTGACCGTCCTGCGCCGTCTCGACTGTGTGCTTGAGCCTACTAAAGATAAAGTGATTAAAAAATACGAGAGCCTGGAAGACAGTAAGATCACAAAACCAGAAAAAATTTTGAATAGGGTTGCTGGACAGTCATTCCATAATACAAGCCATTTCACTTTTGAGAAATTGAAAGACGACCCCGATCACATCGCAGCAAACCTGACACAATATATCAAAAGTTTCTCAAACCATGCCCGCGAGATTATCGAGCACTTTGGTTTTGAAGAACATATTGCTAAACTCGAAAAAGCAGACCGTCTGTACCAGGTTGTTGCAAAGTTCTGTGAGATTGACCTGCATCCTGATAAGGTATCTAATATAGAGATGGGATATATCTTCGAGGAACTTATCAGGCGATTCAATGAAGCCAGTAATGAGGAGGCTGGCGACCACTTCACTCCAAGGGAAGTAATCAGGCTAATGGTTAACCTGATATTTGCTCCTGATAGCGATACCTTAACCACTAAGGGTATTGTAAAGACGCTTTACGACCCTGCGGCAGGGACTGGTGGAATGCTGTCTGTTTCTGAGGAATACCTTCGTGAATTAAATCCCGATGCAACGCTTGAGGTATTTGCCCAGGACTATAATCCACAATCATATGCTATCTGCGGTTCTGATATGATGATAAAAGGTCAGGGGCTGGACAATATCAGGTTTGGTGACAGTTTTACTAATGATTATTTTTCAGACAAGACCTTTGATTACATGCTTGCAAATCCACCATTTGGCGTTGAGTGGAAGCCTCAGCAAAATTTTATTAAAAAAGAGCATGATGAACAGGGGTATGGCGGACGATTTGGTGCGGGATTGCCGCGCATTAATGATGGCTCATTCTTGTTCCTCCAGCATATGATAAGCAAGATGAAGGAACGGGAAGAAGGAGGTACACGGCTGGCAATTGTCTTTAACGGCTCTCCACTTTTCACAGGAGCAGCAGGGTCAGGGGAGAGCGATATCCGCAAATGGATAATTGACAGTGATTGGCTTGATGCTGTTGTAGCACTTCCGGACCAGCTATTTTACAATACGGGTATCAGTACATATCTATGGATTGTGACAAACCGCAAAGAAAAAGAGCGTAGGGGCAAGATACAGCTTATCGATGCTACTGGATTCTTTTTGAAGATGCGTAAGAGCCTTGGTAATAAACGGAATGAGATTGGGGACGGGTGCGATGGTAAAGCCGATCATATCGGTGAAATTACCCGTCTTTACGGTGATTTTACAGAAGGCGAGTATGTGAAGATCTTTGATAATACTGATCTTGGATACCAGCGTATTACTGTGGAGCGACCCCTGTGTCTTAATTTTATGGTAAATGATGAAAGGCTGGGAAAAGTCAGGGAAGCAAACCAGTTTGTAAATCTGGCAACCAGTAAAAAGCGCAAGGATACGGAAAAAGCTGAAGCTGAGATTGCTGAAGGGAAGAAGATGCAGCAGTCGATCCTGAGCGCGCTGGATACAATCTCTTCAAGTGGTGTGGTAAAGAACCGCGATGAGTTTACGAATTTGATGAAGAACGCATTCAATGATTCCGGTCTGAAAATCCCTGCGCCGTTGTTCAAAGCCATCCTGATGGCACTTTCTGAGCGGGATGAAACAGCAGATATATGCACAGACAAGAACGGCAGTTCTGAACCGGATTCAGAACTGCGTGATTATGAGAATGTACCGCTTAAGGAAGATATAGCTGATTACATGGCGCGCGAGGTACTGCCGCATGTTCCTGGTGCATGGGTGGATGAGTCAAAGACAAAGATAGGGTATGAGATTAATTTTAACCGCTATTTCTACAAATATACACCACCTCGACCGCTTGATGTGATAGAGGGAGAATTGAAGGGTATCGAGAAGGAGATAGCTGAGATGCTTGGGGAGATGGTGTGAGTAACCTATGATACATAAAAATGATTGTGTTTCATATTTTGGGTTTTATGATACACAAATGGGTTTGTGTGTTTATACATGCAATGCAAAAAAGATTTTCTCGTTCAAATCTACTATACATGATTCATTCTGCGGAGTTTCATCCTGATGAGCATATTGTCCACGCACTGAGTGGACAATTGAGCTTGACCCATTTTCGGGAGATCGTCCACATTAAAGATGATGAACACAGATTTATAATTTTGGCGCCCGCATTTATAGGTTTTTATGCGTGGTTAATTGATTCAAATGTGATCACTGGAATACTAAGGAGGGTGGCTGTTTCATGATTGAACATAACCTCAAAACAGCGATTCTTACAAAACTTGAACTGTCGCTTCAGGAGATCAGCCCGGATTTTATGATTATTCCACGTCAGATGGGTTTTTCCATAGATAACGAACACCGCGTTGTTGATCTGCTTTTTTATCACCGCAAAATGCAATGCATGATGCCGTTTTATCTCAAGTTTGGAGCGCTGCAGAATGATGATATTGAATGGATGCAGTTAAACCTGCGAACGCTTCTTAAATATAAAATACGGCAAAGAGATGAAAAACCAATTGGATTTATTCTGTGTGTGCAGGATAATGAAGAGCATGTAGAGCTTGTACAGTTGGAACAAAGCAAGGAATTTATTTCTAAAAACTTCATAAAATTTCCGTTGAAAAAAAAATTTAAATCGAAATTGCACGATGCAGTCCATCAAGCGCGCAAACAGCTTGTGCATGGCGAAGTTAATGGGAGGACATAATGAGCATTGAACTCGCTCCAACAATCCTCGGCGCACCCGTCCGCAGGTGGAATAACTGCAAAGTATATGAATGAAAAGGAGTTTCAAAAAATTGCAGGGCAGAATTTACTTGAGCGTGTGTACAAAAAGATCAGAAGTGAGGAAGCATCTGCTTAGATTGTATCAGGGTGTTCGTTTATATTCCCCATCTTCCTTTTGTCCATGACACCCAGGGCGGGCTGGCAGGTGCTCTTGTGGTGCTTCGTGAATGCATGAGTTTCCATCGGTCCTGGGGTGCGGAGTGGATGTTGTGTTGGTTAGCTGCCGGTGGCTGTTAAAATATATTATTTATGAAATACTGCATCACAAAGCACGCTAAGCCAACTCAACAGAATGCTTTGCGCTCTTTGCACCCTTTTCGGTGAGATACTAATAAATTGCAGCCTCTGTACATTCTTCGGCACTCCTGTCATCCTGTCCTCACTCCTATGTTCACGACATACATGGCGGGATAGCAGGCGCTTTCTGATTATTTCAGCGGTCTTTTTGGTGCGAAGATGTAAAGGGATATCTTCAACATTGTGTCGGTAATAGTTTGCCTAAATCATCGGAGAAATCTAAAATCTGGACCGTATTTACAGGATAGACAGGATACTGGTTGCCAGTCCATCCTGTCTATAAAACCAGGTCGTGAGATTCCATTTTCCATGATCTGTTCCTGAAAAAAGAGTGTTGATTTAGATGAACTAAAATTTGTAAGTGAAATTGGCGATGATGTAGTTTACATAACGAAAGAGAGATGGGACCACATAATTGGAAGACACATCGATGGAAGTATTGAGCCCAATAAACCTACATCGTTTTTCCCCACAGGAAGGAAAATTTCCGCAGATATTAAAAGGACAGAATTTACTTTAACTAATAATGTGGCAATATCTAATTGCCCTTATTCTCCATGCCTGCCATTTTCAGGAAGTTCTCAATGATCTTCAATCCATCCCCTGTAAGCACTGACTCAGGATGGAACTGCATCCCCTCCACCGGATATTCCCGGTGCCTTATCCCCATAATGATCCCATCCCCTGTCCTGGCAGTGACCTCCAGTTCATCTGGCAGGCTGGTCTCATCCACCACAAGTGAATGATACCTGCCACCGATTATGACAGAGGGAAGCCCTTCATATATCCCGCTATTACAGTGTATGACCTCTGATGTCTTGCCGTGTACCGGACCGGATGGTGAATGGATGACCCTTGCCCCGTAGGCCACAGCAATGGCCTGGTGACCCAGGCATACACCCAGTGTGGGTATTTCAGGCCCGAATGTTTTGATTATATCAATACAGGTGCCAATATCAGCCGGATTATGAGGATTTCCAGGACCAGGCGAGATCACAATAGCATCAGGCCCAATCATCGCAACCTCGTCCGGGCTTATGGTATTTGGTACCACAACGGTATCGGGCTCAAACATTGACACGTAATCCACCAGGTTCCACACAAAGGAATCCTTGTTGTTCACGAACAGGACCCTCATGCTTTGCCCCCCAATGCTTTCATCATTGCGGCCATCTTCCGCTCGGTCTCATTGTACTCGTATGCAGGGTCCGAATCAGCCACAATACCGGCCCCGGCCTGGATGTATGCTTTCCCATCCTTCATGATGACAGTACGTATCACAATAGCAAAGTCCGCATTCCCGTCAAGGGAATAGTATCCTACTCCGCCGCCGTAGATGCCCCTGGCAGTCGTTTCCATGTCATCAATTATTTCCATAGCCCGTATCTTTGGTGCCCCTGACAGCGTGCCAGCCGGGAATATGGCCCTTGCCGCATCGAACTGGTCGCAGTCATCCCGCAGAATTCCGGTCACTGTGCTTTCGATATGCTGTAAGTGGGAGTATTTCAGTACGCTCATGAAATCTTCAACCTTCACAGTCCCGGGTCCGCTTACCATTCTCACATCATTGCGCCCCAGATCCACTAGCATCACATGCTCTGCCCGCTCCTTCTCATCGCCCAGCATATCCTGTGCCAGTTGCTCGTCCTCTTCGGGCGTGGAGCCCCTGGGGCAGGTTCCTGCAATGGGATTGGTTATTAACTTCCTGTTGTGTACGGTCATCAGAGTCTCGGGACTGGCACCGATAATGCCTATACCGTCAAACTCGAACAGGTACATATAAGGACTCGGGTTCACCTCACGCAGCCGCCGATAAAGTTCCACAGGTGTCTGTTCCAGCTCGATCTCATAGCGGCGGGACAGCACCACCTGGAAGATATCACCATCAATGATATGCTGCCTTGCCTTTTTCACAGAATCTTCATATTGTGACCTTGTCATATTACATGAAGGATCATCAATTGGACTTGCATTATATATTGAGAATTCAACTGTCCCTGCCTGATGCATCAAAGCCAGCATGCTGGCGGCATCTTCAACAGCCTGGTGGTAGATGGATGCGGCATCATCATCTTTCCCGATGAAAGGGGTTAAGACCACATGTACATTATCGCTCAGGTGGTCGAAAACAGCGGTTTTGCTTACAAGTGCGAACTGGGCATCAGGGAAATACGATGTATGGGCCTGCGGCCTGTCCAGCCAGCAGTCATACACCAGGTCATAAGCATTGAACCCTATGGCACCGCCCATGAATGTCTGTCTGTCAAAGGATGTACTATTCAGGAATACTGCACCACTTGCCGGAAATGCCGAGCGTACAGCATCCAGTGTATCATATCCCGGCTTGATCTCACCCTCCTGTCCCCCGCTATTCCCGTTGGTATAGCATACCTGCGCAAGGTTTCCTTTTACATGCTGTATCATGGGAGTCTGTGCAGGATATTCCAGTGTCACTCTCCTATCCTTTACCGTAACCACGGCATCAGGATCAGAACCCACAAAGGAGAAACGGGCATGACGCTGTTCCTTTCCCACAGATTCCAGGAAAGATTCCAGGAGGTACGAATACCTGCATACTCCACTGTTTTGTTCCTTCATGGCACTGTATAACTGGAACGGAGTACAGGGTGCAGAAATATTTGCACTTAACTGGATGATGGCGGGTCTTTCCCCTGCTGCCAGTTCGCAGAATTGCGTCTCAGTCAGGTCAAGCTGCACGCTGTTCATTGCGTTCGTTGCATTTATTGCATTCATTGAACTGACCTCGCATTATTGACAAACATCATTACTTTATCCTCATCCTTTACACTCCCTGTCTCAACTCCCGAGGCTGTATCCACACCATAGGGCCGTACGGTCCTGATGGCATCTGCCACATTACCGAAATTGAGACCCCCGGCCAGTATAACAGGCAGGAACGAGTGCAGGGTAATTTCGGCACTCCTGGCCCAGTCATGGACAGTCCCTGTACCCCCGGTCTTACCGTCTATTTTAGTATCAAGCAAAATTGCATCAGCAATATTGTCCAGTTCGTTTATTTCATCTACAGCACTACCCACATCAGTTCCGCCATCAATATGTATGGTCTTGATGAGCTTCACGCCAGTATTCTCCTTGAGGGACCTGAGGTCTTCCTGTGACATGTAACTGTGAACCTGCACCGCATCAGGCTGAACGAAACCGGTCAGTTCAAGGGCATTGTCAAGGCTATCCGGCATGCAGACCATCACTGTACTCACAAACGGAGGTGTGGAAGCTACCAGTTCCCTGGCTGTCTCCCTGTCTATCTTTCGCGGCGTACTGACAGGTACCTCAGTGATAAAACCTACCGCATCGGCCCCGTATTTCACAGCCGTCATTACAGAATCCAGGTCTTTCATCCCGCAGATCTTAACCCTGGGAAAGGGCAAGGTTTGGTATTGCTGCATCTGGTCATTTTCCGGTTTGTGCATGGAAATTCACAAGACTCCTTCAATCGATTATATCTTATGAGATGTATTTTCCAAGCTGTCCTGTGTCGCCTGCCACTTCCACGAAACTTTTCAACTTCTCCAGGGCTGCACCGCTGTCAATGGTCTGCTGTGCCAGTTCTACACCGTCTTTTATGTCAGATGCCTTACCACCCACGACAAGCGCTGCGGCAGAGTTCATGACTACGATATCCCTTTTTGGTCCTTTCTGCCCCTGTAATATCTTCACAATATCAGCAGCGTTCTCCTGGGGGGTATCGCCCCTGATATCTGCTATTGTTGCCCTGTCGAACCCAAGTTCTTCGGGGGACAGTGAATAAGTCCGGATTTTCCCGTTGTTAAGTTCTGCCACTGTAGTGGTGTCGATATTGGATATCTCGTCAAGGCCACTTCCATGTACCACAAAGGCCCGCCTGGTTCCCAGGATTTTTAGTACATTTGCCATGGTCTCGCATAATGACTCATCAAATACGCCTATAACCTGAGACTTGGCATTGGCAGGGTTTGTCAATGGGCCAAGGATGTTGAAGACTGTCCTTATTCCCAGTTCCTTTCTTGGTCCGCCTACACGTTTCATGGATGGATGGAACACAGGGGCAAGCATGAACCCGATGCCTGCTTTTTCTATGGATTCCTCCACCTTTTTGGGCGGCAGGTCTATGTTCACGCCCAGTTCTTTTAATACGTCCGCACTTCCTGATTTTGATGTGATGGAATAGTTGCCGTGCTTTGCCACAGGCACTCCGGCAGCCGATGTGATAATGGCCGAGGCTGTACTGATATTAATGGTGTGGGATGAATCGCCGCCTGTGCCGCAGGTATCAACCAGCGTGCCGCTGACCTTGGGATTGATAGTGTTTGCGGCTTCCTTCATACCCATGGCCATGCCTGCGATCTCTTCTGCTGTTTCGCCTTTCATTTTGAGGGCTGTGAGGAATGCTCCTATCTGGGCGTCGGTGGCATCAGTGAATATGCTGTTGATGGCTGATCTTGATTCTTCTGATGTAAGGTTCTCTCCGGCAGTAATTTTCTGGATGAATTCGATCATTAATATCACCTATATTTGATGTACAATAATATACATTGTTGTATAAATACGTACAATATATATAAGCTTTATGACATCCAAATAATTATTATATCTGCTTTATTCTGATTATCTGGTGCGAAAATAGCCCTTGATCTCAAGTGTGGCTGAGATTTAAGTAGTGACATGAACGTATCCCCTTCAAATTAAATGGTAAATAATCCTGATACCAGGAATTCTAAGACACGGATTACACTGATCACACAGATTCGGAACTGTTATGAAAATCTGTGAAATATCTGTCTACATTAATCTTGTATTATTTCATGCTTCATGCAGTAGGTATTCGACCATGGTAGTTTGTTTAGCTTAATATTATTTCGAAAAGGGTTGGAGAGTGAGGCAAAACTATTATACCCTAAAATTCAATTATGATATTAATGAACAATGTAAAAAACATCCAGGCCATTGTTAAAGGCAATGTCAATATGGTAGGATATAGAAAGATAGTAGAAGGTTATGGATTATCCAGGGGCCTGGCAGGATATGTTTTTAATATTAGTATAGATACTGTGGGGTTAATGGCCGGTGGGCTGGAATCCGCTATCGATGGATTTATTCAGGATTTAAAAGTGAAGCGACCTGATACGGAAATAAAAACCATAGAAATAAAGGAAGATATTATTTTACCTTCACCTTTTGGCAGGGTTATATCTGGTGATATGCGGGAGATTGGTGAAAGGCTGGACAAAGGTGTTAATATTTTATCTGAACATACAGGGTTACTTAATGACCTGAAAGAAAACACATCAGTATTGACTGAACATACAGGGTTACTTAATGACTTAAAAGAAAACACATCAGTATTGACTGAACATACAGGGTTACTTAATGACTTAAAAGAAAACACATCAGTATTGACTGAACATACAGGGTTATTGACTGAACATACGGGATCATTGAATAAACAGACAGAGTTATTGCAAGGCATCAATGACAATTTTAATACATTACCAGAAAGGATTGCCGAAGCAATAATGAAGAGATAAATTTACTTCATTTATTGCTGTACAATAAAGAATAACTTGTACACTTTTTTTTGTAATGTACGTATATATTTTGAAAGTTTTTAAATGAGACGTTTACAGGGATGTAAACCTAATAACACAGCATATTATATTGTGCTTCCAATATCACTTTTCAGTATACATTATCATAAAACCTATCTTTCCCACAGTTAACCGTCGATTTCTGACAATATCTAATTAGAAATACCGCTATTAGCTGCTGTTTTTTTGGTGTTATCACTCCTTTTTACTAGTCATTTTCAATATCTTTTACATCCAACAATTAAATAAAAAAATTAATTAATTCAAGCTTAATACATAGCGTTTTTATTCAAAATCATTATATAACATTACATCCAATATAAAAGCAAAATGAAGCTTAACTGGTACATCAAAAACCACCATCACAATTACTACAGTCTAGTGGAACCTTTCAGAGAAGACGGAAAAAACAAACAGCGTAGGATTCATTACTTTGGAAGGTTAACGCAAGAAGAAGTACAAAGAATCAATCACGGCCTGGAAGTTATGAAAAAACGGGAGAATATGCCAATAAAAATAGACGACATCATCTTTGAGAACCACTGGCGCTATTTAGATGTTGCATTTTTAAATCATATCTGGGATCAATGGGAGCTTTCAGAAATATTCAATCAATCAGAAAAAAAGAACGTGCAAACAGCAGAAATCGCAAAAATGTTAACAATCTATCGTTGTTTAGACCCAGGAAGCTATCTTTCAACTGTAGAATGGTTCAGAAAAACCGCATTAGACCGCATTTTGCACATAAATGTTCAACATATAAACAAATCAAGAATATTTCGTGAACTCGATGAAATTGAGGACCGAAAAACTGACATAGAAAATTACCTGTACAAAACCCTTACAAAACATGATGATGCGAGCATGAAAATTGTATTTTATGACCTCACAGATTCGTATTTTGAAGGAAGAAAATGTGAATTAGCGGCGCCTGGAATAACTAAAAGCAACGGATTCAGAAAAAAGAGAATTGTTCTCTCACTTCTTGTAAACTCTAAAGGTTATCCTTTCGCATGGGATGTAATTGAGGATTACACAGCAGATGTTAGCACAATTAAGAACTTATCGACCAAGTGGAAAACGCAGTTTAAATTTGGTGATGGTAAAATAATACTGGTTTTTGATAGAGGAATGGTTTCAGATGATAATCTTAAACATCTGGAAGATAAAAAATATGTTTATATCACCGCACTGGATAAGAATCAGATCCCCAACATACAAAACGTTAATATCGAACGTTTTGAGTCACTTAACACCGAGAACATGGTTGAGCAGATAATAAAAATGGGATTTAAAAAATATGACGAGAAGACGTACTATGAAAATCTGGGCATTGTTAACGGTAGACGTTATGTTCTGATATTCAATCCGGAAATGTTTGTAGGTGAAAAGAAATCACGTGAAAAATTGATGGTCAGGGCAAAAGCGCATCTGGAAGAGGAAAATAAAGCCTTGTCTAAGGCAAAAAAGAGCAGGAATGAATCTACTACGAGAAATAAAATCAACAAAATACTTAAAAAGATGAAGAGCAACAAATTCGTGGATTTTGATCTTAAACCTCTTATGATAAAAACAGATGGGAAAACAGTCAACAGTTTTTGCGTTATATCTAAAGAAAACGACGAGAATAGGGAAGCGATTAAGAAAGCAAGAAGAACTGACGGGTTGTGGTTGATCGTTACTAACAACACGAGCGAAAAAGAGGGGGGGAAAAGGCTTAAAGAGGAGGAACTGATCTTTGCATACAGGGACAAGGATCAGATTGAGAAGGCGTTTAAAGATGTGAAATCATTTATCAATATACAACCGTTCAACGTTTGGGAGCCAAAACATGTCAGGGCACATTATACAGTATGTGTGCTTTCACATTTGATGAATATTACAATTACAAATCGTTTGAGGGAGGGAAATATTGACATAAAAAGTCCAAAAAAGCTGTATGAGATACTACAAGATGGTATAATTGGCAAAATGTCTATTAAAAGTACAGATGATGAATCTTTAAAGTTGATGCAACTTCAATCGCAGCAGAAAAATATCTTGGAATTGTTCCATGGTGAATGTATTGTAGAAAAAAATTATATGAATAGCATTGGAATTAATTGCTAAAGTTGAGAGGTTACGTCCAACAATTAACTGAAATCGCAATGTCGCTGGGGCGCCGGCCATTGGTATTTATTTTCAAGTGGGAAACATAGGATAAAACAAACAATTATTATATATGCTCAAACATTAGTGACCACAATAAGAGGAAAGGTTGAAAATGAATCCAAAAATCGGCGTACAGCTCATAGCTGCATTTATGATATTGTCAATGATCCTATCTTCTGTCGCATATTTCATAGGCTCTGACGATTCAAGTGAGGAAGATAATAACCAACCATACATCAATAATCCCCAGACTGAGTATTTCAATGTTGGCGGAAAGCAGGTATTCCACAGCTTAAATTCTATTGCAGACGGGCTGCAGATGTCAAACCCGCAAACCTTTGAAGCCCAATTTCTTGATGTGGAATATATCGAGTCCACTGCCCCGGAACCATGGAACGAGCAACTACCCTTGAACCTAACCACTGTTTATGTGCGGAATAAGGTGGAAGTGGACAACCTGTACATGACCTCTTCTAAACAGATCTATTTTTCCCAGGACTTAAACAATGAGTTCCTGCTGCTTAGCACTATGACCCCAAAAATAGTATCCTTTGAATATATCGGGTTACCTTCAAGTGATAACCAGTACCTGCTACTGTCACGACTCGATACAACCGGTACTAATGTCATGGGCGAGCCGACAATTTTCACACCAACACGCGAATCAGCAGAAGCCGTTATATCTATCATTGAGAGCTTTGCTGTTCCACCAACTGCTTATGATACATTTAGCCCCGTGCTCAATTATTCTGATGATTATTCCGAATTCCAGGTTGTGAAATCCCAGGCTGGGTTTGCAGATTTATATTACCTGGGGTTGCACAGGAATGATGACGGCTCATTTACCAGGACGACGATTTATTATTATCCGTCTGCTGAGAGTGCGGCACATATTAGTGAACTGGCTCTGAGTGGTTCAGAGCGCGGTTTTAGCCAGTATGATGTCACTACTGAGGAGGATATCCTGAAGGTTGTACTTACTGGTGAATTTTCACTTGTTACTGGTGAGGATATAGAATAATTTCAGGATTATATACACCCATTTTTATTTATAAGATATAATTAAAAGAAATAATATTATTTATATTCCACAAAAACAATAATATGTCCTTATAGTACGTATACCAATTCAAGAATACAATACTTTGACAAAAGCGGGGTCATTAATTGAAAAAATGGGTAATCTTTCTTACGGCAGCAGTACTGGTACAATCATTTGTCATAGCTGATGCCCTTGACAATAACCCTAAGATCCACTCCGAACTTTCCAGGCAGATAGCCATGTCCCAATCCAATATCAGTGAAGACATGATCCGTGTCATCGTGATAATGAAGGAACAGTATCAAGCACCTGAAGTAAAGGTCCAGGGTCATGTGGATCAGAAACAGCACCGCATGGATACAGTGAATTCCCTAAAGCAAAAGTCAGGTCAAAGCCAGCAAAATCTCATTTCCGTTCTGCAGGGGAAGGGAGCTGATAAAATGAAGAATGCCAGGCCCCTATGGATAGTAAATGCAATAACATTTGAAGCGACACCTGATGTGATTGAGGAACTGGCAAATCGGGATGATGTGGCCCAGGTCATACCCGATTATGAGGTGCACCTGGTCGAGGAGAGCGTGGTTGTGGGTGATGTGGAGGTGCTTACTACTACCACAGCATGGGGTGTGGAAAAGATCAATGCGCCGCAGGTGTGGGATTTTATTTACAATGGCACAAATATCAACGGCACAGGAGTTAATGTTTCGATCATTGACACGGGAATAAATTATAATCACCCAGACCTTGAAAGTAACTATATAGGTGGTTATGACTTTGTCAATGACGATGATGAACCCATGGATGACAACTGGCATGGTACACATGTGGCAGGTACTGTAGCAGGAACGGGGGTTGGTGGAAAAAAGACAGGTGTTGCACCCGGTTCTAATATATTCGGAGTTAAAGTGCTAAATGCGGATGGCAATGGATCCTACAGCGATCTTATTGATGGTGTACAATGGTCTATTGAGAATGGTGCCGATATTGTGTCATTATCCCTTGGCGGCCCCAATGACTCCTCCATGACCACCATGGTAAACAATGTTATTGATGCCGGGGTATTACCGGTAATTGCTGCGGGAAACGATGGCCCTGGTGTTTCCACAATCAAATGCCCGGGAGACGAGTTTAATGCAACCACAGTGGGTTCAACCGATAGCAGCGATACTATAGCACCTTCCAGCAGCAGGGGGCCTGTGACATTGATGGGTGATACATATATCAAGCCTGATTTGACTGCACCTGGTGTTAATATAAAATCTACATCCTATCATGGTGGATATTATATTAAAAGTGGCACATCAATGGCCACTCCACACGTCTCAGGTGCTGCGGCATTGATACTCCAGGCCTATCCTGATATGAGTCCGCTGGAGGTGCGGCAACTGCTGGAAGATACGGCCGTTGACCTGGGTACTGCCGGCAAGGATAATACGTACGGCTCGGGCCGTATCGATGTTTTTAAGGCAATATTCCCACAAGTATCAACTATTACAATAACTCCTGACCCGACCAATATCAATTTGACAATTAATGCCACTATAAATGACGCCCGCCATAATATCTCATATGCCGATTTCTATATTGACGCTGATACCGCCAATGCCACGCTGCTGACTGCTATTGACAGTAATTTTAATGAAACTTCCGAGAATGTGACTGGCAGCATAGATATCACCAACCTCTCCGATGGTATCTATACGATCACCATCAGGACCAATAACAACCTGGATATATGGAACAACCAGACAAAAACAAGTTTTACGATAGACACGACCGCACCCCACATAACCTTACATTCCCCTGATAACGATTCAGCCATACAAAATGGTACAATTGTTGATTTTACTATTACTGACCTTTCCCTTGCAAATGTCTCATACAGCATCAATAGCACACAACAAGGTTATTCCAACATCACTAACGTCACATTACCTCATCCCTACGAGATAAACACCACTGACTGGAACGAAAGTACCTATGTCATCAGGATTTGGGCTAATGATTCACTTGGTCACGAAAACAGTACTCATTATCGTTTTACTATCGATGACACCCCACCGAAAATAACGGGCGTATTCCACAACGCTTCGGGAATCCTTGATCAGGGCGATATACTTGGAATAAACATGGTTGGAGACCCTGGTATTTCAAATGCAACCTTTAATGTTAACGGATTGGTATATGATCAACCCATGGATGAAATAACATCGGGCAACTATTCTGGCAATTATACTGTTGACGGAATAATAGAAATCAAGGACGCTATTGTCACAGGTCATCTGACCGATGAAGCGGGAAACATTAACAGTTCCGATGGCCCTACAATCAACATAGATACAAACAAACCCCGGATAAGCCTGCTGTCCCCCGCCAATAATTCACACATCCAAAATGGCACTATGATAAACCTGACTATCACAGACATATTCCTAGTAAATGTGATATATAATTACTATGGGACAGACCTGCCGCTTCTATCACCGTTTGATATTAACAGTACCGGCTGGAATGAAGGCCAATATGATATAACAATATGGGCCAACGATTCATTGAATCATATCAGTAGCGCAATTTACAATATCACAATAGACGATACGGCACCCAACCTGACCATCATCAGCCCGACGTCGGGTTACAAGACCACCATATCCACAGTGAACATATCAGGAATGACCGATGAGGATGCGAAACTGACTATAAACAGCGAGTCTGTCACACTCATAAATGGCTCATTTTCAGAATACAGGAGTATTGTGAATGGTGAAAATAACTTCATAATCAATGCAACAGATCAGGCTGGCAATATAAATTCTATCCTGCGTACTGTAACTAAATACACCACTGCATCCAAAACAAGTAGTGGTGGTGGCGGCGGAGGCGGCGGCACTTCTGGCGAGGATTTCTACAACATAGCAGAGACCGAGACCCAGCGCGTCTCCATCTTCAAAGGCGAAAATGTGAGTTACTCATTCGAGAACACACAAAACCCCATCCTGAACATTAAATTTACATCAAAGGTAAGTGCAGGTAAGGTCGCCTCCAAAATAGAGTTACTGCGAAATACATCCACAATGGTAGATACGCCCCCACCTGGCAAGGTATATCAAAATATCAACATCTGGGTCGGCAACTACGGCTGGGCGACTGAGAAAAACATAAAGGATATGACCATCAGCTTCACAGTCCCTCTTGACTGGATAAACTCAAACAACATTGATCAGGGCAGCATTGCACTCTTCCGGTACAATGATGACTCCTGGGAACAATTGCCTACGTCGTTGACCACAAGAAATGAAAACAGCATAACATTTACAAGTTCAACACCAGGCTTCTCACCTTTCGCCATATCAGGTGAAACTGTGTTTACTCCAGCCGTAATTCCTACAGCTTATCATACACCTGCACCAGTGGCAACCCATAGCTCCAATATCACGTCGAGCTCCCAGACAAATGAAATTGAACCTGGGGGCAAAGCAGGCACGATCATGTTGTGGGTCCTGTTCATTATCGTTATCATGGCAGTCACAGTGATCATCTACTGGAAAAAAGATGAAATACTATAGGGAATAAACAATATGAGACAGCAGCGCGGGCGATAGTTATATCACCTATCGTGTAATAAATGGGCTCGAATCATACCTGAATAAATAATTCAGCTTACGATCACATAATAAACCGATGAATAATGACGGACATTAACCTGTCCGGAAGGAGATTTGAAAATCATGGCACAAGCAATATTTGTAAAGTTTGACGTTCCTGCTGAACTTGAGAACAGTGCATTAGAAGCACTTGAACTTGCAAGGGACACAGGTAAAGTACGTAAAGGGACGAACGAAGCCACAAAAGCAGCAGAGAGAAGTACAGCCAAATTGATATATATCGCAGAAGATATCAATCCCCCTGAGATCGTGGCCCATCTGCCCGCCCTGTGTGAGGAGAAAAATATCCCTTATATATATGTGAAGAAACAGGAAGAACTGGGTGCTGCCTGCGGTCTGAAAGTGGGCTGTGCTGCGTCAGTTATCCTGGAAACTGGTAAATCCAAAGACCTGGTCAATGATGTGGTCAACAAGACCCAGGCATTGAAGTAGGAACAAGATCATGTCAGAAAATTTAGGTTTTCCGGCCGAGATCATTGAGATCGTGGGCAATACCGGCATGCACGGTGAAGCTCTCCAGGTCCAGTGCAGAATACTTGACGGCAGGGACAAGGGCAGGATCATCACCCGTAATTGTGTGGGGCCCATAAGGGTAGGGGATATCCTGATGCTGCTTGAGACTTCAAGGGAAGCAAAGAAACTCAATACAAGGTGATCCTGATGGAAACACGTAAATGTTCGTTCTGTAAAGGGGACATCGAAATGGGTACAGGCAAGATGTTTGTCAAAAAGGACGGTAGTACATCGTATTTCTGTTCAAGCAAATGTCAAAACAACATGAAACTCGGCAGGATTCCCAGACGTGTTGAGTGGACCGGTGAGTACAGGAAACTGAAAAGCAAATAATTTCATATTTTTTTACTATAAGGTCGGAATTTAAATGCAGCTATCATACGTTATGGTGAAGCCGGACGGGGTACAGCGCAATCTTGTGGGTGAGGTCATATCCCGCATGGAAAAACGCGGATTGAAGATACTTGCCCTTAAGATGTACACGATCCCTGAAGAGACTGCCAGAGCCCACTATGCAGAACATGAAGGGAAACCTTTCTTCCAGTCACTGCTGGACTTTATTACCAGCGGGCCATCGGTGTCCATAGTTATTCAAGGGAAAAACGCAGTATCAGTGATAAGGACAATGGTCGGTGCCACCAACCCATCTGAAGCTGCGGCAGGTACTATCCGGGGCGAATTTGGCCTGGATACGGGGCGAAATATTGTCCATGCTTCTGATTCTACCGAGTCGGCAAATCGCGAAATCAGCATTCATTTTAGTGAATCCGAGATATCGCAATATTTGCGGATCGATGAACAGTGGCTTTACGAATAACTTAATGATATATGGTTTCACTGGCCTATCTATCTTGAGTATAATTGATGCATATATTTAAATTATGTCAAGAACTATTTGTTATACACAGTTATTTTAGCAGGGGGGATATCCAGTGGCTAAATCAGTTGCTAAAGAAAAGAACCTCCGGACACCAATAGTATGTGTTATGGGTCATGTAGATCACGGTAAGACCAGTCTTCTCGATAAGATAAGGGGCACAGCAATCGTAGACGGTGAAGCCGGAGCCATTACTCAGCATATCGGTGCAACTGAGGTTCCCCTTGATGTTATTAGCAGGATATGCGGTTCTGTCCCAAAAGGCAAGTTCAAGATACCGGGATTGCTTTTTATTGATACTCCCGGACATCATGCATTTACCACCCTTCGCTCCCGGGGCGGAGCACTGGCAGACCTGGCAATAGTGATCGTGGACATCAATGAAGGATTCCAGCCCCAGACCATCGAAGCTATCAACATCCTGAAACGTTACAAAACACCATTTGTGATAGCTGCCAACAAGATCGACAGGATACATGGCTGGGACCCGCATCCTATGTCATCTTTCATATCTTCCTTCAATAAACAGCCCGAACATATCAGGTCAATACTTGATACGAAATTCTACGAGATAGTAGGTAAAATGTATGAACTTGGATTCAGTACCGACCGTTATGACAGGATTCGGGACTTCCAGAAAACCATTGCAATAATACCAATTAGTGCAAAAACAGGCGAAGGATTACCGGATATACTTATGGTACTGCTGGGCCTGGCCCAGAAATTCCTTGAATCCAACCTGGAATACCATGCTACTGGTCCGGGTGTAGGTGTAGTGCTTGAAGTAAAAGAAGAACGTGGACTTGGTATAACCCTTGATGCCATCCTGTATGATGGAGAGATCAGGGTAGGGGATATGATAGCTGTGGGTACCCTGGCCGAACCCATAGTGACCAAGACCAGGGCTTTGTTAAAACCAAGACCCCTCTCTGAGATCCGGGCAGAAGAGAAGTTCAAGCAGATAAAGCATATAACAGCTGCCGCAGGACTGAAGATTTCAGCACCCATGCTGGATAATGCAATATCCGGTGCACCCATAAGGGTGGTTATCAGGGAAAATACTGATGAGATATCAAAAGAGATCATGTCAGAGATAGAGCAGACCAGGATCGAGACCGATAATGTAGGGGTAATTATCAGGGCTGATACCATCGGCAGCCTTGAAGCACTGGTCAATGAACTGAAAAGCCAGGAGATCCCTATCAGGAAAGCAGATGTGGGCAATATTTCCAGACGGGATATTATTGAGGCTAAAGCCCTGGATGATCCGTTATACTCAGTCATCCTTGGTTTTAATGTTGATATACTGCCCGATGCACTTGATGAACTCCAGAAAAGCGATGTCAAACTCTTTATGAGCAGTGTTATCTACCAGATTGTTGATGATTATGAAGAACATGTGGAAGAACAGACTGAAATGACAAAGAAACAAAAGAGTGAGGCTGTCATAAGACCGGGCATGTTCAGATTACTACCAGACCACACATTCAGGCAGAGTAAACCTGCTGTAGTGGGCGTGGAAGTTGAAGGCGGCATCATCAGGACCAGGCTGAACGTGATGAACGAGGAAGGTAGCCGGATTGGTTTTATCAAGGGTATACAGGAGAACGGCGAGAATGTGGGTGAGGCAAGGTATGGCGCACAGGTGGCATTGTCAATTGAAGGCCCTATCGTTGGCCGCCAGATCAGTGAGGGAGATCTGCTCTATATCGAAGTACCTGAAAGACATGCAAAGATCGTAGAACAGGAACTAATTGAATCACTTAATCCGGATGAAATTGAAACACTTGAAAAGTTCCTGGAGATTAAGCGAAGAGGCAAACCATTCTGGGGTAAATGAGATCAGGCCAGTCTCTTTACCAGTTCATCTTCTTTTAAATTCGAAAGGACACTCGCAAGCGTCTGCCTTGTCGATGTCCGGTAATATTCCCTGGTGATATAGCCAAATGATTCCACAGCATCTTCCAGCAGCCCACTGTTCTTTGTTCGTACTCCCATCCTTATCTGGGTCTCGGCAATGGTCTGGAATATGGATGAGCGTTCGAACTCATCTTTCAGACCCGCTGAACTATTCACAGCTTTGGTAATGCACTCCCTGGCCATACCTTCCTGCCCAAGATCAATGAAAAGTTTTGCCAGGTCAACGTAAGCAGAGGCCCTGTATATTTCCTGGCCGATAAGTTTTGACTTGTTAATAATCGCCATTGCTTTATTTGCAGATTCTACAGCAGACGGAGTATCATCATTACTGTGCTGGGTCCGCGCAATACTCCTCCAGGCAGATGAGCGGTATGTATCATATTCAATAGTACCTGCAAGTTCTTTTGAATTTTCGAATGTATCAGGCTCATTCATTTTCATTCCCACATCTGCAATTGCGGCTACTACTCCCTGCAGGGCATGACTGCGGTCGTGTCCTGCTTCTGTGTTGGCTGATAGTTCAAGCGACCGGCCTGCCAGTTCTGCATCGGTTGTATTTATGGCCACTCTAGCCGTGCTCCTGACAATGTCCACAAATGCCTTGGAACGATCGTGCTCATCAATGATCTTTCCTGTAAACCGTACAGCAGCATCCAGAAATGTGGTATTGTTTGTCTCGACTGCCTTTTGTGCCAGTGCAGCGATACCTGCTCTGTATTTTTTGGAGCGGTCGATATCGTTCGTTATGGATTCTGCATTTTTCTTAAACTCCCGGATAAACTCTAATGATGTATCATTGACCATAGTTAAAACCCCTTTTTCGGTCTAATCTTTCCCGAACCTGAAATATACTCTTCTGTTATTCTTGCCCTTGTTCTCTGCCTTGAATATTTCTATATGTGGTATCTCGTCGGTATTTGCCACATGGGTGCCGCCGCAGGCCTGCCTGTCAACCCCGGATATTGTTATTACCCGTATTTCTTCAATCTCGGGCGGGAATGCATCCTTTAGTTTCACTACTGAAGGTATCCGAAATGCCTCATCCCTTGGCAGTATTTCAATACTGACCGGAAGACTTTGGTCTATTATCCCATTGACCTTTGCTTCATATGATTGGATCTGCTTACGATCAAAATTCTCAAGGCTGAAATCCACCCTGGTTTTCTCCTCTCCAAGCTGGTTACCTGATATCTGTGCCCCGGTCTCGTTGTGGATTATGGCACTGAGTATATGGCAGGCAGTATGGTATTTCATGAACAGGTAACGCCTGTCCCAGTCGATGACCACTTTCACCTGGTCGCCTTTAACCAGCCCTGGTATAGCTACTTCATGGCTGATCACACCGTTGAATGTGCCTGCATAAACCACAGGGAATTCCTGTTCTTCCTTTATCAGCAAGCCTGTATCATGGGGCTGGCCGCCTGAGTTCGGATAGAACAGGGTCTTATCCAACACTACGAATTTATCGTCCTTCACACTTTCAACAGTAGCCTGGGATTCCTTGAGATAACAATTTTTCTGGTATAGAGCTTCCATGACAGAATATTCGGCAAACTATTAGATAAAATTGTTGTATTTTCCAGGGTAATCACAAAAACATTGACAGACCTCTACTTGGAAATATCAGGTTGTTTACTTCAATAAAAAAACGAGGTCAGTCAGTTATTCACCATATCCTTATATTCTTAAAGTACTACATATTATCTGCCGTTAAGTAGTTCACTACCCAATTATCTGACCGGAAGATTTGAAATGCATTATCTTATGCCGTACCTCTGCCTGCTTTTCGAATGATATTAAGCTTTTCAATATCAACCGGCATTTTTCAACGTATATGAAAGTAAAACTTTCATGCAGGCTTGGAAAATGAGAACGAAGTGAGCATTTTCTTGATATCTGTGCACCTCATTTGTGTTTAACTGGATCCGCTGTTCACTTTCTTGTTGGCATTTCCCAGCATGATTTTGTGAGCCTGCTCATCTTTTCCAGGTTGTGGCCATGAATTTACGTTAGGCTGCATTTGTCGCACCAATATGAAAAATACTTTAAATAAATAGATAAAATGATGCTCAATGAAATACTGGCAGCCCAAGTATGAAACAATGCCCAGGAGTGAAATTGAGGCACTACAGTTAAAGCGTCTAAAAAATGTGGTTAAGAACGTTTATGAGTACGTACCTTTCTACAGGCAGGCATTTGGCTCTATAGGGATCAAGCCCGGCGATATACGTAGCCTTGAGGATATCAGCAGACTTCCAGGCACAAGTAAGGCCGACCTGCGTGACAATTATCCATTCGGCCTGTTCGCCACTCCCATGCGGGATGTGGTGCGGCTGCACGCTTCCAGCGGTACCAGCGGCAAGGCCACGGTGGTGGGTTACACAGCCAGGGATATCGAGACATGGAGCGACCTGATGGCAAGGAATTTTACAATGGTAGGTATCGGGCCTGAAGATATCTTCCAGAATGCTGTCAATTATGGATTGTTCACAGGGGGCCTGGGCATACATTTCGGTATCGAGCGTATCGGTGCCACTGCAATACCCAGCGGTACAGTCAATACCCACCACCAGCTTGAGATGATGATAGACTTCGGGGTTACGGCCCTGCACTGCACCCCTTCCTATGCCCTGTACCTGGCAGAGACGGCCAGGGAACTTGATATGGTTGACCGGCTGTCGTTGAGGACTGGTTGTTTCGGTGCTGAACCCTGGTCTGCCAATACCAGACAGGAACTGGAGGATGTGCTGGATATCAAAGCCTATGATTCCTATGGCCTGTCTGAGATGTTCGGACCTGGCGTGGCTTTCGAATGCAAGGAACAGCACGGTCTTCATATATGGGATGACCATTTCCTTGTTGAGATACTGGACCCTGATGGGGAGAGCGTGGCACCTGGGGAGAAGGGTGAACTGGTGCTGACCTCGCTGACCAAGGAGGCTATGCCTTTGATACGCTACCGTACTGGTGACATTACCAGTATCATGGAGGATGAATGCCAGTGCGGGCGCACTCACACAAGGCTGGATAAGATTGTGGGCAGGACCGATGATATGCTGATAGTGCGGGGTATTAATGTATTTCCTTCCCAGATAGAGAGTGTGCTGGTGGGTATTCCTGAGGTTGGCGACCAGTTCCAGGTGCTTATTGACCGCAAGCGGCATAAACTGGATGAGATTCATATTAAGGTGGAGTTGATTGAAAGGGGTTTTACTGGTGAACTTAAGGACCTGGAAGACCTGAAGTGTTGTGTGGAGGATAGGCTGAAGGCTGTGCTGAATCTCAGGACTGTGGTGGAACTTGTTGAGAAGGGGGCTATTCCCAGGACTGCAGGGAAGGCTCAGAGGGTGGTGGATGTGAGGGGGGATTATTAATGGAATATTGTATAATCCAGCTTATTTGTGTATTGTAGAATGTTGGAATGGAAATATTCCTTGAAATCGGCATATTCAGGCCTTGTTACATTTCGTACGGGGCATACCGTGCTGTGACAAGAAGCTGCATCATGAATTGCTATGTGCTACCCCTTACGTTTGGGGTAATCCTACTGAGATATGTGTTAGCGGTAACGCAGAAACTTGATGAAACCGGTAGAAATTTACCAATACCATGGTTATGATACTACTCCGCAAGTATAATTTTGAACTCTATATGACTGCCACAGAGCTCACAGAGAGCACAGAGAGGGGAGTTTGGGGCGGAAAAAGCATCTCTGTGTTCTCTGTGCTCTCTGTGGCAGAAAGTTACAAAAAACAGATACAGTTTAGTAGAAATCGAAAACTTGAGGTCAGGTTTAAGCAAGAATGTAACATAAATTAAATCGTGGAAATCCCTGATGCTACAAGTCTTGAACCTGTTGACACATGCCTCAGAGATAAATTTGGGTTAGAAGCTCCCTGAGTTGTGGATTTCTACAAAATAAGAGATTAGTTAAAAAAAAGGCTATACCTAAGCATTAGAAATATTGTCAAAATTGAATTATCACCTTTTTTTTCCGCGACGGCCACTACGACCACTGCCACCACTACGACTACTACCACTACTGCGACCACTACCACTACTGCGACCACGACCACTACTGTGACCACGACCACCACCGCGCCCCATACCATCTCGACGAGTTCCGGTAGTGGCTCTGTTATTCGTATACCGGTTGATGGCGTCTCTAACAGATCCTATGGCAGTTGTAACCCCGGATGCAATTGCGGCGGGCATGGACACATTCTCCTGCACCATTTCATCCGGCACCTCGATAATTGCCCCTTTCTTGCATATATTAACACAGGCTCCGCAGCCAGTGCAGAGGTCGTTATCGATATGTGCCGCATCTGATAGTGTTATCGCACTTACCGGACATACATTGATGCATAATCCACATCCTGTACATAGCGATTCATCGATTTTACACTTCATTTTTTCAGTTCTTCCAGCTTTGCTTTGATCTCTATCATCTTACTTTCCAAAGCTTGTATCTCTTCATCTAACGTCTGCGCAGGCTGGGACGGTACTGGAGGAGTAGGTGTTACCGAAGCTGCCAAGCCCATTCCTCGCCCCATACCTTGTCCCATACCTTGTCCCATACCTTGTCCCATACCTTGTCCCATACCTTGTCCCATACCTCCACCCATTCCGCGACCGCCGCCACGGCCACGGCCACCGCCGCGCCCCATACCTCTGCCAGCACCCATTCCGGAACCTACTCCGGCTCCTGCACCGACGCCACTGCCTATTCCAGAGGACGCAGGTATGGTCGTGCTCCCGGATTGCTGCAACATTCCGTTCTTGTACTGCCCGATAGCATCGCTCACAGTGCCGCTTGCACCAGTCACGATCGAGATATCAGTAGCACCGAGCGTCTGGATCGCATTCGGTCCCACCTGTCCGGTGATAACAACGCCGGCGCCTTTGTCTGCAACGGTCTGTGCCGCCTGTATTCCAGCACCGCTCGAAGCACCTATACTTGGATTCGGCATTGCTTCATACTCCATCGTTTCCGAGTTCACGAAAACGAAGTACTGGCATCTTCCAAATCTTGGATCTACGGACGCATCCATATTTGGTCCGGTTGAGGTTACGCATATCTTCATATTTATCAATCTCCTTTCACAAAGTGATCTACATTGTCAATTTCACAATCTTACCGCATACCATGTCTGCCACGTCCGGCTCTGGCATAGCCACGATCGTCCTCAGCCCTGTGAATGTTTACGCTTTTACACTCCGGGCAGTTCTGGGGTCTTCCCGTGCCATGTACCACTTCCCATACATGCTTGCAGTCATAGCACTGGAACTTACGTAGTTGAGTTGTTGCCATCTCGTACATCCCTCCATGAATTCGTATCGCTTTGCCACAGACCAGGGCGCACCCGATCTTTCTTCTTGCTTCGGTCAGTATCCTGTGGAATGTTGGCTGCGAGACTTTCATATGATCTGCCGCCTCACGTTGATCCATTCCAAGATAATCCTTCAGCCGTATGCTCTCCATCTCTTCCATCTTCAAGACCACTTCACCTATGTCCTGCAGACAGGTTGTACACGGTTTGAAATAATTGTAATCAAATGACGACCGTATATACCGGTGACGTCTTGGTCTTGGCATTAATGAATATATATTCATAATAAACTTAAAGCTTATGGTGGTGGTGCAAGATTTGAATAAACTATTTAACTTGCAAATGGAATTAGGGTACATCATATTATAGGATTAATGTAGACACAATCATGAGCATGATCAAGGAGTTCGAAGAGATGGAAAATTATATTATTTCAGGTAGATTCAAAGCAGGTATTTCATGGGAGAAATTTACCAAGAAAGTAACCAGCCAGAATGAGAAAAACGCAGAAGACAAGGTGTATTCTCTTATTGGTAGTGAACACGGCCTGAAACGCAATTTAATACAACTGGAATCCATAACAAAGGAGTGAATAAGTTTGTCTTCTAATCAAGAACTGTCCAAAGAGGACATCCAAAAAATGTCAACCCAGTTCCAGCAATTGCAATATCAGGCAGATGCACTATCACAACAATTGAACATGGTCAGTGCTTCTTTAGCCGAATCCGAGAAGGCCATTAATACCATTACCGGGTTTGAAGGAGTAGAAGACGGTCACGAAATCCTGATTCCTATCGGTTCGGGTACCAATATCATGGCAAAACTGTTAAAACCAGATACTGTGATCATGGAAATTGGTGCAGGTATCAGTATGGAAAAGGATTTGGACAATGCTAAAAAAAGCCTGGAAATCCAGAAAGAAGAGCTTACCAAGTTCCACCAAACCACCCAGAACAACCTGGAGCAGATCGCAACAAAGATGCATGAGATCGAGTCCGTTGTGACAACTGCAATAAAAGGACAACAGGCAGGTCAAATAGCACAGCAGACAAATCAAGGTCCAATACAGGGTTTGTAGATGTTCAATAGTCTAAAACAAAAACTCAGCAGTTTCAAGAACTCATTTGGTGACATACTGGATAAACAGGCTGAAGAAGCATCTGAAGACATCCGGCAGGCAGGGTCAGGGAGTGTCACTAAAGAAGAAAAAAAAGAGACACCATCAGTAGCAGTTGGAATCAAACAGAAGGCCAAAGCACTGCTGCTTAATCGTGAGTTCATAATAAGTGAAAAATCGCTGGAAGAACCTTTATGGGACCTGGAAGTGGCACTTCTTGAAAGTGATGTTGCCCTGGAAGTTGCGGAAGAGATAGTGGGATATGTGAAATCGGAACTGGTTGGAAGTAACTACAAGATCGGCGGGAACAAGAAGGATATTGTAGAACAGGCTCTCAGAAAAGCGCTTATTAATGTATTGAACGTGGAGACCCTGGATTTTGATGATTTTATTGAACAGTCAAATAAACCTATCAATATTGTTTTTGTCGGTGTGAACGGTACCGGTAAGACCACCACCATATCCAAGATAGCCAAGCGGCTTAAAGACAAGGGATATTCGGTGGTATTGGCGGCCGGCGACACATTTAGGGCAGGTGCCATTGAGCAGCTGCAGCGTCATGCAGATAACCTGGGATTGAAGATGATCAAACACCAGGAAGGCGGCGACCCGGCTGCTGTGATATATGATTCGTTGGAGTATGCCAAAGCCCGGAAAATAGATGTGGTGCTGGCAGATACGGCTGGCAGGATGCATACAAATATCAACCTGATGGACCAGTTAAAGAAGATATGCAGGGTATCCCCCCCTGACCTTGTGATATTCGTGGACGAGGCAATTGCTGGCAACGATGCAGTGGAACGTGCCCATCTATTCAACCAGACAGTACCTATAAGCGGAAGCATATTGACCAAGTCTGATGCAGATTCCAAAGGCGGCGCAGCTATTTCCATAGCCCATACCACAGGTAAACCCATACTGTTCTTCGGAGTGGGGCAGGAATACGACGATATTGTCAAGTTCGACCCCCAGTGGCTGGTGGACAGGCTGTTCGAGTGAGGTCTGCTGGTTATATGGCCTGGGTTGTTTAACCTAATGGCTATTTTACCTAATTGTTATTTTTCTTGCCGGTATTTTTATCCAGGAGTTTATTCCCTGGTCCCGGTTTTGATAGCGATATCAAAACTGCCGCTCCTGAACCCCTCCAGGTCAAGGGTGATATAGGTATAACCAAGCTCTTTGAAAACACCCACAATATCATCCCTGTGTTTCAGTATAATATGAAGATCATCCCCTGGTACTTCAATACGGGCAGTATCTTCATGGTCCCGTACCCTGCACTGGCTGACCCCGAGATCAAAAAGATAATCCTCTGCCGTCTCCACCTTTTGAAGTCCCTGGACGGTAATAGTTCGTCCGTAAGGGAACCTGCTGGACAGGCATGCCAGTTGAGGTTTATCCCATATTGGTAATCCAAGATACTTTGCCATCTGGCGTATCTCGCTTTTGGCAATACCAAGATCTGCAAAGGGTGTCAATATCCCGT
>Ga0255383_1002_pt1 | contig 44137 bp, 39 predicted proteins | sample ANMaggSSYBR01C12_FD_182100 | JGI IMG/M metagenome (GOLD analysis project Ga0255383, IMG submission 182100) | Sediment cell enrichment communities from methane seep in Santa Monica Basin, California, United Staets - ANME aggregate JGI... | ecosystem: Environmental > Aquatic > Marine > Cold seeps >...
TTATTATTAATTATTTAAAATCCAAATTCTTATCTATGAGATGATCCATTTTTTCTAATAGAAGGAGTAATACATGAGAAGCACAAATAAATCTATAGGCAATCGTAATTCAAAAGTACTATCACCCGCTTGGCTATTGTGCGGATTGGCAATCATTTTTGCAACGTTACTCTTGTCAATAGACGTGCATGCCAAGGTTGCAAATGCTGATTCCAGTGATGTCAAATATGTTCGTATCGGAGTCTCTGCATCCTTTTCAGGGTCGAGGAGATCACCCAGTTTAAATGGCTTGTATGGTATACTGGCCATGGTTGACTGGATTAACAATGATGATAACCCCGGCTTCAAAATAGGAAAGAAAAGATTGAAGTTTAATCTTGAAATATATGACGATTCCTCAAGTAATGATAATGTAAAGCAAATATACTCCTCTTTAGCGAAAGGCTCCAATAAGGTAGATTTCCTTATCGGCCCGTATAGTTCAAGCGCAACGCAAGTTGCCGCGGAAATTTCCGAGGAAAGAAAAATTTTATTAGTCGCTCCTTTCGGCGCGAGCGATAGTCTGTATGAAAACCCTTCCGGCTGGCGCATACAGGTAGGCCCACCGGCAAGCAGATATTATAAAGAATTGGTGGCCATGCTTTCCGAAAAGGCTTCAACTTTAGGGATAACACTAAATACTGCTCTCGCATTTGAAACCGACACATTTAGTACTTCGGTACATGACGCCACAAAAGAGTTGGTGGATGCGGATACTAATTTTAACACCTTTTTCGATTCTTCCTATCCCTCTGAAGGTGGAGATTTGCTTACCGTCGGAGGGGACATGGATACTTTCGTCAATGAGCTTTTAGTCAGTATTGAATTAAATAACAGTGATAGTGACAGTATTGTAATAATTGGTGGGGGGCACGATACAGATGGAATCGCTTTTGCTCAACTCCTGGACAGCAAGGAATACACTCCCGCCGCGCTTGCATTGCTTATTGCCCCTCCTATTCCAACGTTTTTTTGCGATGTTGCCCAGGCGGATGCTGGATGTACGGAAAGTTACGCGGAAGGAGTAACCTCTGTAATCTCCTGGCTTCCCACCCTTGAAACTTTTAAAGAAAATATTACAAATGTTTCCGATGGGCTGAATTGGGTCGGTCCTTCACATGATGAAGCCTTAGAACTCATTAAATCAAAAAATGGCGATGTAGAACCATCATATCAAGCTGGGCCTGGCGGGCAGTCAATCCTGGCTCTGGCAAATGCTATGGAAAATGCACAAAGCACAAAAAAGAAAAAAGTCCGCAATGCCATAAAAAAACTAAAATTCCAATCCTGTTTCGGCAAATATGGAGTTGATAAGGATACCGGTATACAGGAACTACACGATACGCTTGTCGTGCAATGGCAGGTCATATCCGACGAACCGGAATTGCACGTGGTATGGCCGCAAAGCACAGCTACAAACGACTTCGTCTTTCCCATGCTATAGAGCAGCAAAGCCGCATCCAAAAGAAAAGCAAAGGGGTCAGTACTCGCATTTAACCAATTAGCTATTGTCTGAACGAAAACCCTCCAAATTACACTTTTCATGTCATTGCGAGGGAAGCATGACCGAAGCAATCTCTTGGAAACAATGGGATTACTTCGTCGTTCGTTCCTCACTCCTCGCAATGACCGCTCGGAACCAAGGGTTTTCGTTCAGGCACTAGCTAACTAAACGCCTAAAAATTTTACTTGTATTTAACTGTTTTTATACAGCGTGGGAGATTGGCAAAGCTTACATACGAGGAAAAACTCACCCTTTTCCTCTTTACATGTCTCGGTTCGATCAATTTTGATCTTGTGCTTCTTGGCCTTTGATTTCTTTGCCTTGTTTTTCTCCCTTTTCTTTCTCTCTTTTTCCGAAGACACGTCTTTGCCCTTATTTGTATTGCCCTGAATCTTAGGCTTACCCTGTTCTCCTTTTAGCAAGCTGTTTTCATCTCGCAGCCTTTGGTTCTCTGCCTTTAACTTCTCGTTCTCCTCATTCAAACGCTCGACAAGCTCCAGGAGAATAAGCAGAGCCCCGGAGGCGTTTTCATTATCAACCCCATCAAGACGCATGTCTATATCGTCAAGTACTCTCTTAATCTCTGAAGGGCTCACATCTTCATAATAATCTCATTTTTCTTCGTGTCAAAGACTCTCCTTTATTTGCAGCCCGCCGCCATTCTCAAGCTTCCACAATATGAAGTGTCCATTTTGGACTTGACACACAACCCGCATTATGCCATTGTTCGCTACTCAGAAAGCAAATTCCTATCTATCTATAAAATTGGTACCGAATTAAATCATTTTATTAAAAATAAATGAGATTTATACACCAAAAATGGTGCAGTTCTAGTTTGGCTATATACTTTTATTTGTCCGTTAATTATTAGGCATTAAACAACTCAACAATAAAGGAGGAGAAAGTATGAAAAAGATATTGTTGACAGTGCTTGTGGTTCTTCTGAATGTAGCGTTTTTTTGTTTGCCTGCTGGTGCGCAGCCTGAAAAACTCGAAAATTTGTCGGCTCGGGACCTGCTGATCAAGAGTGAGGTCGAAACAGCGGTCAGCATGCTGCAGGCAATCTATACAAAGCATCAACAGGGGGAAATGACCCTTGAGCAGGCAAAGATGCTTGGTGCCGACCTTTTGCGGGAACTTAGGTACGGTACCGAAGGATATTTCTGGGCCGATACGACGGAAGGCGTCAATGTGGTTTTGTACGGCCGAAAGGATGTGGAAGGAAAGAATCGGCTTGAGGACAAGGACCAACAGGGCACGTTCTACATAAAGGAATTCCTGGCAAAAGGCAAAGCCGGTGGCGGGTATGTCGAGTACTGGTTTCCGAAAAAGGGACAGACCACACCTCAACCGAAGAGATCATACGTGTTCCTATTTAAACCATTCGGATGGGTTGTCGGTAGCGGATACTACCGCTAAAAAGACCAAAGGAAGAGAGCAGAATTCATATCTTAATTATTAGCTATTGGATGAGAGGAAATTGCTAACAATGCAAATGCGCGTGATGTCCCCATTTGGTTGACACTTTGTTTTGAAAGCCAATAATTCTTGTAATATCCATTTTATGATGTGCTATTCTCTGTTATTCTTGCGGCCATTGCCGAAGTTTTGGGTAAAAACCTTCTTGGTATTTATTGGAATTTGAAGCAAGCATACCAATTGGATTGGATGTCAATTCTTGATAAAGCAATATCCGCTATACAAGCATTTTGTAACTAATGATTCTATAAATTTCTTCAGAACTTTTTTTATTTTTTAGTCAATATTCTATTCATCCGTTGTACCTGATAGGTCAGTTGGGGAGGTTATTTTATCCACGTTCCTAATGTTCCTCTGACCACTCCTTCAGGAAGGCAACGACGACTCTGGACGAGTTTTCGGCAGACAGTTGAAGGAATGTAGAGATCTGATTCTCGCCGGCTCCACCGCCTGCCAAGTCCGAGAGCGAGCGGAAGGCGATAAAGGGCACCTGGTTTACATATGCCACATGAGCCACAGCAGCCGACTCCATGTCGAGCGCATCGGCTTCAAAGTTGCCCCATACCCAATCACGGTATTCCGCATTGTCAACGAACGTCTGACCGCTCGCTCCATTCCCGCCCACGACCACGATGGGCTCGTGATCCAAACACATGCCTTCGGGTATGCAGGTATTGAGTACTACCTGGTTCCCAACCCTTGCGGCAACACGTAACATCTCCGGATCAACCTCGAACCAGAATTTGTTCTTTTCCGCGTCCGGAGTCTCACCCTTGCGCGTAACGCTCACGAACTGTGGAAACATCATGCCGAAGTTGCCGAAAACATCCGTATACAAGCCGACATCCCACCCCTCCGGAGTTTCTCTGGCAAAGAGATTTTCTTGATATTGGGCCCACCTTGCTGGCACGGAATTGGTAGTAGTGTCAAAGCTTGAATTGTGAATTAATTCTTTCAAAAACTGGCTTTTCACTTTTTTGTCTTTATTCATTTTCTCTTTAAAGGTTTTCGCACAATGACTGATAGAGCTGCCAAGCTTCTGCTTGCTCTGCCCATACTGATTTTGCTAAATGGTAGTGGCTTAATTGTCAAGCATTAATTCACAATTCAAGCTTTTGTCCAAAGCCTCTTCGCTTTATTTGCTTACTTGTCATAGGCATATATGTCATCCATTAAACGCACAACTACAAAAAGAAGATTGTTTGTTATTTGCACTCCTTTCTGCCGAGATTGCTTAAAAGATGCATAGTTTTTAACTTGCTCATCCAAATATTGTAGGAGTTCCATTTGTACACCAGCCTCTATGCTCCTTTCTATAAATCGATCACTCAAGCGATTTCTAAACTTTGCGTTCATTGGTATATCTTTGGTTAACGACTTAAGCTCTGCGTCAAGAAGGCTAGTTTTGTTAATAAGCCATTGTTCATTCCTCTCTTTTACAGATGTATTACCAAATGACTTTTTGTAAACAAATATAATATCAAGGAAAAGGTCAAGGAAAAGATATACCATATCAAGGCTATATTCCGCTATACCATCCGATAACGGCCCAAAGATCGCTTGATACAGATGTGGTTGATTTTTTTCAAACTCGTCTAATATTGCTGTTCCCTCTTGTTCTGATAGTCTTTTCCCCTCTTGAATAATGCTAACAATTTCACTCTTTGATAATGCTCTCACAAAAAACTACTCCTATTTTATATTTGCTATACCCTTAATAAGCGGCGCGTCTTTTTCGTCCGCTTGATTTATTTATTAGAAGTTTCAATCTATTTCTTCCGCTTATCACGAACATAAAGGGCTTTTGAATTGGTGGTTCCTATCTGCCTTCCTTCTATGTCAAAAAGCTTTGTTGCAGAAACCAGTTCGCCCAGTTTTCCATATCCGTAATTGCGCGGATCAAACTCAGATGATTGTTTCGCTATATTACTGCCGACAGGCCCAAGTTGAGCCCACCCACTTTCATCGGAAGATGCTTCCACTGCATTGCGTAACAGGCTTACCAGCCTGGTATCTTGTTTTAATTCATTGCTGGATTTTTTGACAATCGCTTCACTTTCATCAGCCTTAGCTCGAAGGACCTCTGTGTAAATAAATTTGTCACAAGCTGAAACAAAAGCGGAAGGCGTCTTTTGCTCTCCAAAACCATACACTAATAATCCTGACTCTCTAATTCTTGACGCCAGCTTGGTAAAGTCACTATCACTTGATACTATACAGAATCCATTAAAGTTACTGGTGTACAATAAGTCCATTGCGTCAATAATCATTGCACTATCAGTTGCGTTTTTTCCTTTTGTGTACGCAAATTGCTGCATCGGTTGAATAGAATATTGCAATAGAACCTCTTTCCAACCTTTCAGGCCAGGCGCAGTCCAATCGCCATAGATTCTCTTGACGCTGGCTATCCCGTAATTTGCTATCTCTCTCAGTAAACTATCCACTATGCTTGGTTGAGCATTATCCGCGTCTATAAGAACTGCTAACTTGTCAGTGTTTTCCATAGCTTTGTACTTTTCCATTTACTTCTAATGCTGCCGTTAAGCGGGCGACGAGTATGCATCGCAGTTTTCGCAAAATATCTGAAAGTCTATAGGTGTTTTCAGCTCTGGCCAACAAGAGCCGCAAGTAATAGCCGCTCCGCCTTCAACGGATTTGTTGGGCCGAACTGCTTCTTTAACGTTAATGAAGAGAGGGCTTTTTCGTTTTGTTCAGCCGCTCGTCACCACGTTCCTCGAATGCATCATCGTTAATTTCATTAAGAGTAGCATCCAACAAGCCCTCACAAAACTTCCTTCCTGCAATTTTAACGACTCTTGATTGATCATTGAGTAGAAAATTAGCACCCACCGCAAGCAGAAGTTCATCAGAAGGCCAACCCGTTTCATCAGGAACATTTTCCGGAATATCCAGTATTTCTTCTGCCTTTGCGTCACCTGATTCATAGCCTTCCATATCTTCGTGATATTTAGACGCCTCTTCTGAAGATGAAGCAACGATGAACCAGCCTTCGTCTTACAAAAAAAGAGATGAAACCCTACGAGAGCAAAATTCAACGTTCAAAGTCATTGCCTAAATGGGATGTCCTCATTGATCCTCTGACGGGATAGTTTATTTTTAGGGAAATCCGCTAACAGCGTTTGCTTTCCATTGACCAACATACTATATGTTGTGGTCACTTGCGTCAAGTGGATACCCCGTTTAAGTTTTTCAAATTGGTTTTTTACTTTTTTATCTTTATTCATCATAATGCGCCTTCATAATCAATTCGCCATGCTCTACCCATACTGATCTCCCTGAATAATAGTGGCTTAATTGTTAAGCATTAATTCACAATTCAAGCTTTAACACCCCGATTCTGCCTCTGAGCGAAAGTATATTGATTTATCGTAGCGCTGTAGTATATTAGAAAATTGTTGGAATATGTCATCCAACACGACAATCGACATCTGAAAACAATAAAGGCATACGATGTATAATCATTTTTTCGGTTTCAAAGAAAAACCCTTCAAGCTGGTACCCAATCCGGACTACCTGTTCTTGAGCAAAAGCCATGAAGAAGCGCTTGCCCATCTAAAATATGCAGCAGTGGCCGGAGAAGGATTTGTTGAGATCCTTGGAGAGGTCGGGAGTGGAAAAACAATGCTGTGTCGGGCTTTTCTTGAGAACCTGGATGCCAATACTGAATCCGCCTATATTTTCAACCCCAAAATGGATGCGATGGACCTCTTAAAATCCATAAACGACGAATTCGACATCCCCTCAGACCAGGACAGCATCAAAGCGCTCATTGATACGTTAAATGCATTTCTGATGGAAAAAAGGGCCGAAGGGAAAAAAGTGATCCTTTTAATTGACGAGGCCCAAAATTTAAACAAAGAAGTTCTGGAACAGATCCGACTCCTTTCAAATCTGGAAACCACAAAAGATAAGCTCTTGCAGATCATCTTGGTGGGGCAACCGGAACTGGGTGAAATGCTGAGATCCTATGATCTCCGGCAGATCGGACAACGCATATCCTTAAGGTGCCGTTTGCGGCCTTTGTCTTATCAGGAAACAAACGCATATATCCAGCATCGAATCCATCTGGCATCCCAAAAACAGGTCGCCATATTTTCTCGCAATGCGATACGTAAAATATACAAATATTCAAGAGGTAATCCACGGTTGATCAACATTACATGCGACAGAGCTCTGCTGACTGCTTATGGTTTAAATTGCCACAAAATATCAAGTAGAATTGCCAAAGCGGCGATAATCGAGCTGTCCAACCATGGCGAACTAAAACGATACGTTGTTCAAGCAGGGCAAAAGCCCCTGATCTTGCTTTTCGTTCTGTGTGTCGCTCTTGGAGGAACTTTTTTCTACCAAACAGCGAAACCATTACCCAAAGCAGTCCTGCCGGTTCCGGCGCCAAGGGCTCAAATCGAAGCCCGGCAGAAAGAGATTATTGAACCGGTTTCAATTGAATCTGCGAAAACTGAAACACCGGCGATGGCCACTGGAATCTCTGAACCGAAGAAGGGTAATGCCATGCCGGATTTCAAACAAATGCTTGTAACCTTACCCGCAAAAACCACCCGGGCGATGTCAGTAAAAACCGTCTCGAATAAATGGGGGATCAACCCAAGTATGTCACCTGATTTAAACGGGTTCGAAGATGATGAGGCATTTTTTTCTCTCGCTGCTCTGCAAAATGGTCTCATCCTCCAACGGATTGACGACGACCTGGACCTGATATTAAATTTAAATCTATGCGCTATCTTGAAATTTGAACATCCGGAAAACCATTATCCGATTTACCTAACGGTTATCAAAGCAAAAAACCATGCACTGACCTTATCTGAGGGCAAAACAGGGCGTAAAATCAATGTGTTGTATGATGATATCGTCAAATACTGGACCGGCACGGGGTTTGTTTTCTGGAAAAATTTTTATAATTACCAGAGAATCATATCTCGTAATTCACCGAAAGAATCAATCATCTCCTTAAAAATGCACTTACGGGATATTGGGTTTAAAAATATTGAAATAAATACAAATTATGATTTATTCACACAACAGGCAATAAAGGCGATTCAGGCCAAACACGGTATTCCAGTAGACGGAATTGTCGGACCGCTGACCAAAATAGTTTTGTACAATGAAAAAGAACTCTTTGCGATTCCGCATTTATGGCAAACCATAAAAGAAAGAACAAAACGGCAATGATCTCTCACAGAGAACACAGAGAAAAACTTTTCAATATAAAATTAGTGCCTGAACGAAAACCCACTATTTTGAGGTTCGTATCGAGTGGCTGCCTCTATGCTATCAGGAGGTTATTCTTTTGAGTTCTATCTTAAAGGCCCTGAAAAAACTCGAACAGGATGCTGATAGTACGTCAGGAGTACCGGCAAGGATAATCGCAGGGTCCACTAACCGTCCGCGGATAAGACCGATTATTACCAAAAGCCTGATCATTGTAACGACAATTGCAATCTTTGCAGCCATCGGATTGATCATCAGACCGGCTATATCCCCAAGGCAATCACCAGCTCCTGAGGCCGGAATTTCGCAAAAGACCGTGGAGAAAGCTATGTTAAAAACCGATCAAATTCGCAAAGAGAGTTTGCCTCAACAGATGGTAACCCCACCTTCGCCTTCAAATGAATCTGCGAAACCGGTTGATACAATTGAAAAACCACTGACTATACCCATCCACTCAGATGTTCCGGCCCCCACCGAAATAATAGAAATAAATGACGAGGCCGGTTTAAAGCTTCAGGCTATTTCCTGGTCCGCAAACGTAAATAAGCGTATAGTAGTTATTAACGGTCAAATCTGCAGGGAGGGTGAGCGTATCAACGGGTATATCGTCAAGCAGATCAATCCATCCGATGTGATCGTTTCCAATGAATCAACGTCAGGAAAACTTTCTTTTAAAATTCGATAATTCGATAATTTTCAATAGTTCGCCACGGATTTTCACTTGAATTAGCGCTCTATCGGGCGGACTTTCAGACTGTACGAAACGAGGACGACTTTCTCAAGCAGGCGCATAGATTTGGGGAAGTTGTCCACGTTCCCAAGAAATATGGTTACAAAATATATAGACTTTCAGATAATTAATTTCACAAGGCCGGAAGGAGGAAGGCGTATTTGTTATACGTCGACGACTGATAACACAGTAAAATTAATTATCTGAAAGTCTATAGAGGAGATAAACAGCAGGTGGCGACATATAAGTATCAGCGGGATTCCCGTTATTTTGCTCAGATAGCTGAAGGCTTAATAGAAGCAGGTGCACAAGAGCTGGCCGAACTCGGTGCCGAAGACATTGCTCCGGAGTTTCGCGGAATTCATTTCAGAGCGGATAAATCAACCCTGTATCGAATCAATTATTTGACAAGGCTTGCTTCACGGTGCCTTGCGCCGTTAATATCATTTAATTGTTATGATACCGATACGTTGTACAAAAGGGCAAAACAGATACAGTGGGAAGATTTTTTTGCAGAAGGCAGTACATTTGCCGTGTCGGGAAATGTTTCCGACAGTACTATTTCTCATTCAAAGTACGCTTCTCTCCGCCTCAAAGATGCTGTTGCTGATTATTTCAAGGAAAAAACCGGTAAGCGCCCTGATGTGTCTATAAGAAATCCTGATATCCTGCTAAATCTTCATATCAGGCACGACAAGGCGGAAATAAGTCTCGATACGTCGGGAGGCGCGCTTCACAGGAGAGGATACAGAGAGGAGACAGTATTAGCGCCCATGCAGGAAACTGTCGCGGCAGCAATTATCCGATTTACAGGATGGAACGGGTCTGTTCCTTTATATGATCCCATGTGCGGTTCGGGAACACTTTTGTGCGAAGCGCTCATGCGGCAGTGCAACATTCCTTCGGGTATTTTTAGAAACAAATTCGGTTTTGAATTTCTGCCTGACTTTGACGGTTCTATCTGGAAGCAGGTTAAAAAAGGGGCTGACACAAGCATTCGAGAGCTGCCGCAAGGGCTGATTGCAGGCAGTGATCTGTCCGAAAAAGCTGTTGATGCGGCGAGAATAAACATAATGGGGCTTAATTACGGAAAGAATGTAAAAATTGAAAGGGCTGACTTCAGAAAGTTGCCTGCTATTGAGGGTCGGGTAATTGTAGCAAACCCTCCTTATGGCATTCGAATGGGGGGAAATGATGACCTTGAAGTGTTTTACAAAGATCTCGGTGATTTTCTTAAACAAAAATGCAAAGGTTCAACTGCTTATATTTACTTTGGAGAACGCAGGTATATAAAAAAAATCGGTCTGAAAGCATCATGGAAAAAACCGATCAAGGCAGGCGGGCTTGACGGCAGACTGGTTAAATACGAGATGTACTGAACTGAGGAACGTGGACGGGCATGGAAAATGGATGATGATCGTAAAAGCAGAACGCAAAAGAAAAATGAAGCCAGGGCTTTGCAGAAGCTTGGCGAACAGCTTGTAGCCCTGTCGCCTGAACAGCTTGAAAATATTGATATTTCGGATGATTTGCGTAATGCTGTTATCGTTGCTAAAAAAACAAAAAGTCACGGAGCAAGGCGCAGGCAATTGCAATACATCGGTACAATCATGCGTGATATCGACCCTGAACCCATACAGAATGCTCTTGAAAATATCAGGCTCGGTGACCATCAAAAAATCCTTGCCTTTAAAAAGATTGAAAAATGGCGGGATGACCTTAAAGAAGGAAACAAAAGGCTTATTGAGGAGATTCTAAACAACTGTCCTGATGCAGAAAGGCAACGCTTGACGCAACTTGCAAGAAATGCCCGCAATGAATATAAAGCGGGAAAGGGCGTAAAATCTTCAAAGATACTTTTTCGTTATCTGAATCAGATTTCAGGCCATTAAGGGGGATTTGGTGTCAAGATTTGAGACCTTAGTTTTTATGTCTTTCGACAAAACTCTCAATCTTCTGCTTCTCAGAGTCTGAGATCTCACTAAAATAAATAGCTATATTGTATGCGTTACGCGTATTAGCGTCAAATGAAACCTTTTCAACTCTCACCACCATGCCATTACATTTTACATGCTCAAATTCATCCTCTTTATCAACGTGAGGTAATGCCATAACTATGTCGAGGCTGGTCATTAAAGGAATATACTTGTTTGCCTGACAATATGCCCCGATACAACTAAGATTTATCGTCTCAGTGACAACATCAAAATGGTTTGTCTTAAGTTTAAACTTTAAGCGTTTATTTATACGAAAATATTTTCTGTGTTCTGCGCCGATATGTTTGAGATTCATAGTGTTTAAACCATAATCTTTTGGATAGTTTATTTCTTTTTTAAATCACTTGCCAGTTCTTTAATAATTGACAAAACATTACTACCTCTTTCACGTGCTATGCAATGCGCATCATCAACTATTTTACCTGCCTGTTGTTCAATGGCTGAATGTTCAGGTACCGGGATATTTGCTTTTTGATACTGCCACACTAAAAATTTTATGGTGAGTTGAATTTCCTGCCGTCTAATAAAACCCATTTATTAGTCCCCCCTAACCTCTAACCCCTGATCCCTAATCACCTAATCCCTAACCCCTGCCCTTTTCCTGCAAATGTGAAAAATCACATCTTCCAGTACAAGTTTTGGATTCTGACCTGTAGATTTAAGACGCAAATCAGCTTTGCTCATATATTTTATAGAGTCAAGCAATTCTTCTTTAGTAAATCTTTCTGATTTACTAAACAACTGAAAAACAGGATAAGGATTATTAGGGTTTTTTGCAATCAACAGGTCTGTATTATTTAATTTGCTTTTTTTCGATTTTCCTTTCTTTTTTTTATCTGAAGTCTCATCTTTTGAAATAATATTCTCCCAATCTTCAAGCTGTTTCAATAGAACACTGTCATGCTCCTGTATTGCCGGCATAATACTGCTCCTGAATTTATTATACTGAACACCCGCATGCCATTCTCTGCCGTAAGAGCTTTCGACAAACTCCTTGACAATCAGTAATTTTCTGATTTGATTTGTTATTGCGGTAAAAATTTGAAGATAGTGAAATTCACTGGAAAGAAGAGAGTTTAAGAAGAATAACGTATCCTCTATATTCCGCTCTGATATTGCGTTTGTTAATTCATATATTGGATCGTTTTTGGTCCGTTTTAAAACATTCCGGACATCCTCAATGGTTATCTTTTTTCTATCTCCGACAAAACTGATAAGCTTTTCAAGATTGTTCACAAAAGTCCTAAGGTCAAATCCAGTCATTTCATACATAGCCAAGTATGCATTGTTATCAACCGACTTCCCTGCTTTAGCAAGGATATTTCTCATCATTTCTTTTATAAAAGCTTCCTGGGCTATTTTATCGGATCGTGTCTGTCCTCCCGGAACAGAGCAGTCTATAATTATTCCATTTTTATTAATTGCTTTATAAAGACCTCGTCTTTTGTCAACCCTGTCGGTAGTGATAATAAGATGATTTCCTTTTGGGAATCCTTTTTCAACAGCCTTCTGCAAAACCTTGTCATTACCTTCCGGCGCCGATACGGTAAGGCTGTTATCAACACAATATTTTATAACTTTATCAAACCACTTCTTCTCATTTAAGGTGTTATCAAGTTTTAACTTTGCCTTGCCGTCAGCCCTGCGAACATCGTCAAACGATAGACCTGACAGACCGAGAGCACTTACAACATATTCAGCAGCTTTTTTAATTTTATTATCCGCACATGCTTCCTCTGCCTTTTTAAGAATACTTTCTGTATCAGACTTCGAATAAAATATCTTTGAATCACAGACAGCTATAACCTTTTCGCCGGGCATTAGAGAAAATGTGTTTAACTTTTCTACAATTTCATAAATATTTTCATTTGTATCTTCAAAAGGCTCGTAGTTAAGAGCCCTTAATGATTTATCAGGCAAAACAGCAGATAGAAGAATATCCAGTGCTTTTTTATAAAGCAGTTCTTCCCCATAAATCAAATATACAGAAACAAACTTATTCTTTGCCTTATCTTTTGACAGGGTCAGGAGATAATTCCCCAGTTCTTTAAATTTAAACTCAGACATATTGGGTATAAAATTGATAATTGATAATTGATAATTGAAGGAATTCTGCCAATTTTAAAAAAACAGAGCGAAGCGATTCCACAAATTGTCAATTGTCAATCATCAATTATCAATTGTTTCTTAGTGGTTAAACGAATTAACATAATAACGGCTATAACGGACATCGATATTCCTAATGTCTGGGAAACCGATAACAGTCCAAAAACAGGATCTCCCCTGAAATCACCACGAAATGTCTCTATAAATGAACGTGTAGTTCCATAGAGTAAAACATATAACCAGAATAACTGACCATGAAATTTGGTACGTTTTCGGAAAAACCAGAGAAAAAAGAAAATAATCAGATTGCTTATGGAAGAATAGAGTTGAGTCGGGTGTATTGGTATGCCAATGGGTGCAAGAGTTTCCGGATGCGTAAAAGTCACTGCCCATGGAAGATCGCATTCCCTGCCAAAACAGCATCCTGCTGAAAAACAGCCCAGCCTTCCTAAAAAATGACCTATGGCCAGAGATGGCGCTGCTATATCTGCTGTCAGCCAAACAGACATTTTGTGTATCCTTAAATAAATAAATGCTGTAAAGAATGCCGCTATAAAACCGCCATAAAAAACCAGTCCTCCACTCCATATCTTAAAAACATCCAGAGGGTTTGAAAGAAAAAACTCATGGTTTATTACAACATAAAACAGGCGCGAACCTAGGATAGCTGCGATAAGGATGTAAAAACAAAGATCCATTATCTTCTCATGATCAACGCCCAACCTTTTTGCTTCACTCCTTGCCAGCAAAATTCCGGCAAGAAATCCCATGGCAACAAAAAAACCATAAGTATGAAGAGTAATGCCACCAATTTTCAAAAAAATAGGATGCATTTTTCGTTAATAAGGCAATTTTTTAAAAAGAAAGTGATATACAAAAACAACCATTCCGATAGAAATAGCACTATCTGCAATATTAAAAGCCGGCCAGTGAAGACTGCCCACATAGAAATCGAGGAAGTCAACAACCTTTCCGAAGCGTATTCTATCAATCAGATTGCCTATGGCGCCTCCAAGAATAAGTGCAAAACCCGCTGCAAGCAATGAATATTCCTTCGGTGTTTTCTTGTAGAAATAGAAGATTAAACATACAGCCAATGATGAGAAAAAAAGAAAAACCATGCTGCGCAAAGCCGGGCTCTGACTGGCCATAAATCCGAACGCTCCGCCCGGATTATGAATATGAGTTAAGCTGAAGCATCCTGGTATAACTGAAATGGAATGATACAAAGGCAGGGAGTATAAGATAATGGCTTTTGTAATCTGATCAAAAATAATTACTGATCCGGCAATGACAGCAAGTTTTAAGTATTTGTTTTGCATAGTTTGTAACTACTCAGGTTGATAGGCTGAAGTCCGAAGGCTGAAGCTCCCTGACACCCTTCTACCTTCAGCCTTTCACCTTTCACCTTCAACGTTTAATGCCTTTTCACAGCGGCTGCAGATAGTTGGACGCTCGGAATTTAAACCCACGGAAGGATCGTGTATCCAGCAGCGTTCACATTTATCAGAACTCGCCGGTTCAACGAGTATATCAAGTCCTTCGATATCCGTGCTTTTATAAGCTTTATCTAATTTTTCTCCTTTAATAAGAGAAGCTCCTGAGATAATAAATATGGTCCTCAAATCCTCTTCATAAGCATACAGTTCTTCATACAGTTCTTCATTTGCACTGATTGTAACAACTGCATCAAGAGAATGCCCTATTTTCTTTTTTGCTCTTGCCTCTTCAAGAGCTTTTGTCACTTCACCTCTTACCCTGATTATAGCTTCCCATTTTTGCGCCAGTTTTTCATTTTTCCAGCTCTCATTTGCTTTTGGCAAAGAAGAAAGATGAACGCTGGATTCTTTTTCTTTGATATCAGGCATAAACTTCCAAACCTCTTCTGCCGTAAAAGAAAGTATGGGAGCCATAATCCTGATAACAGAATCCAGCATTATATACATTACGGTCTGAGCACTTCTTCGTTCAATTGATTGCGGACGTGATGTGTAAAGCCTGTCTTTAAGAATATCCAGATAAAAAGCGGAAAGATCGAGAGTACAATAATTGTAAAGCGTATGATATATAACATGGAACTCAAAAGTTTCATAAGCTTTCAGAGTTTTCTCAATGAGTCCCTGCAGCTTGTGCAAAGCAAACTTGTCAATATCAGGCATTGAATCATATGGCACCCTGTCTGTCTTCGGATCATAATCATATAAATTACCTAACATAAATCTGCATGTATTTCTGATCCTCCTGTATGAATCGCTTAACTGTTGCAAGATATTTTCAGAAATCCTTATATCATCCCTGTAATCAGATGCGGAAACCCATAAACGAAGAATCTCAGCTCCATATCTATCAATAACTTTCTTTGGAGCAATAACATTGCCTATGGATTTGGACATCTTTCTTCCTTTTGCATCAACAACAAAACCATGAGTTAATACCGACTTGTAAGGAGCTCTGCCTCTTGTACCAACGGCTGTTAAAAGTGAGCTGTGAAACCAGCCCCTGTGCTGATCACTTCCTTCCAGATAAAGATCAGCAGGCCATTTTAAATTCGAGCGCTGTTCAAGAACCGCTGCATGGCTCACACCTGAATCAAACCAGACATCCAGGATATCTGTTTCTTTAACAAATTTATTATGCCCGCATTTTTGACACACAGCATCCTGCGAAAGAAATTCTTCGGCTTGTTTTTCAAACCAGACATCTGCTCCATGTTTTTCAAAAAGCTCTGAAATTTTATTTACTGTTTCATGATTTATGAATACAGACTCACATTTTTCACAATAAAATAAAGTTATAGGCACACCCCATGCCCGCTGCCTGGACACACACCAGTCCGGTCGATTTTTAATCATTCCGTGAATTCTTTCTCTACCCCAGGCAGGAATCCATTCAACCCTGTCTATTTCATCAAGAGCTTTCTCTCTCAGGCCTGTTTTGTCCATAGATATAAACCACTGCGGAGTTGCTCGAAATATAACAGGCCGCTTGCAGCGCCAGCAGTGCGGATAGGAATGCGAAATCGATTCCTGGGCAACAAGTGCCCCGGTCTCCTTCAATTTATCAATAATACCATTATTGGCTTTAAATACAAACTGGCCTTTAAAGAACTCAACATCATCAGTAAAACAGCCTTTTTCATTTACCGGAGAATAAGGATCCAGATCATATAAGAGCCCGATTTCATAATCCTCACGCCCGTGCCCTGGAGCGGTATGAACACATCCGGTCCCTGCATCCAGCGTAACATGCTCAGCAAGGATAATAAGGGATTCCCTGTTATAGAGAGGATGACGGCATTTTTTATGCTCAAGCTTTTTAGCATCAATCTCTGCGATTATGGAAAAATCAGAAATTCCAAAAATTTTCATGCAACCATCAACAAGATCTTTTGCAAGAATAAAAACCTCTTCATCTCCTGTTTCAACAACTGCATAAACAAAATCAGGGTGAAGAGCTACCGCAAGGTTTGCGGGTAAAGTCCAAGGCGTTGTAGTCCATATAATCAAATTGACCTTTTTATCTTTCAACGCGGTAATACCAGGGTCGTCTATTAAAGGAAATTTAACAAATATAGAGGGTGAAGGCTCGTCATGATGTTCGATTTCCGCTTCCGCAAGAGCAGTCTTGCAACTGCAACACCAGTGTATAGGTTTTTTGCTCCTGAAAAGACTGTTATCCAGAGCAAACTTGCAGCATTCCCGTGCAATTATGGATTCATAATTGTAATTCATCGTCAAATAAGGATTGTCCCATTCCCCCATAACACCAAGACGCTTGAACTCTTCACGCTGGATATCAACATATTTTTCTGCATATGATCTGCATAATCTGCGGAAATCTGTCTGAGAAATATCTTTTTTCTTAGATCCAAGCTCCTTGTCAACATTATGCTCAATAGGAAGCCCGTGACAGTCCCAGCCCGGCACGTAAACAGCATCAAAACCGGACATCTGACGTGAACGCACAATAATATCTTTCAGAATTTTATTAAGAGCCGTGCCAATATGAATATTACCATTTGCATAAGGAGGGCCATCATGCAGGATAAACATTTCCCGTCCTTTGGAAACATTTCTTATCTTATCGTATAAACAGCTCTCCTTCCATGATTCCAACTGATCAGGCTCGCGCCTCGCCAGATTAGCTTTCATGGGAAACTTTGTAACCGGAAGGTTGAGGGTCTTCTTATAGTCCATGCATCCTCCATAATTGATTTATTTTAAATTGCAAGAATCCCTTTTCTGGAATAAAAGTTGCATATATAATTTGATAACTTGGAACTGGCGAATAAGGATGTACTCCAACAAAAAGAGAGGCACTTGATGCACAATATTCATTTAAACATACCGTTTGTGGTCTTGTCCACAAAAGTGAACAAGGAGGGAACAACGGAAAAACGTTTCTTGACACCTTTTGGTACCGTTGACGTAACCTTCCGGAAGATTTCCAGTGCAGAAAGGCAGGTACCACACCTTGAAATTGAAGTGCAAAGTGACATTGAGTACTGGGCTTCATATGATTCCATGCTCACGGAATTTAAGACCACTTTGATGCATTTTGTTTGGGGAATCGTTCAAGACTATTTTGGACCCGAAGGCCAATGCGACTTCGATGAGCAATTCGTACACCTCAAAGGGGTTAAAGTAACTCTTATGGCACCGTGTAGAGATGGCACAGTATCGAGCAAAGGAATCATGTGTTTTTTCTCCAGTGAGGGTGCGTAATGCCAAGTTTTTTAACCTTATAATTAAGTGCCCGGGGGCTAATACCCAGCAACCCGGCTGCTTTCTTTTGCACCCAAAGGCTCTCCTCTAATGCGCTCAAAACAGCATCCCTTTCCTGGCCTGCAAGCGAGTGAACAGGAGCATGAGTGATGGCTTCCTCTTTTGACTCCCTCTTGATCGGCTCTGACAGGATGATATTTTCTGCCTGAATCCGATGTGACTCCTCGAGAATAACAGCTCTTTCAATGGTGTTGGCGAGCTGTCGGAGATTCCCTGGCCAGGAATAAGATTTAAAGACTTCCAACGCCTCGGGGGAAAAATCCTCAATTTTTTTTTTCAAATTACGACAGGCTTTGTCCAGAAAATAATAAGCCAAATGCTTGATGCATTCTTTTCGTTCTCTCAGAGACGGCAAATGTATCCTTAAGATATTAAGACGATAATACAGATCCTCTCGAAATGCACCTTTGGCTACTTCTATTTCCGGACTCTTGTTTGTAGCTGCAATGATCCTGACGTCTGAATGGATGGTGCTGTTTCCACCGACACGTTCAAATGACTTTTCCTCCAGCACCCCTAACATCCTGACTTGCAGACCCAGACTCATTTCACCAATCTCATCAAGAAGTACGCTTCCCCCTTTTCCTTGCTCCAATCTTCCTATGCGTGTCTTATTCGCACCGGTGAAAGCCCCTCTTTCATGGCCAAACAGTTCGCTTTCCAAAAGGGACTCCGGAATATTGGCGCAATTGATTTTAATAAAAGGCTTGTTTTGTCTGGCGCTGTTAAAATGAATAGCCCCGGACAAAAAGCTTTTACCTGTTCCGGTTTCTCCAGTAACCAAAATTGTTGAGTCTGTTCCGGAAAACTTCTTGAGGGTGACAATGGTTTGCTTCATTGAAGGACTACGAGCGATAATTCTGTCAAATTCGTAAACCACGTCTTGCTCGCGTCTTAAGTAGTCAATTTCATTTCTCAGATGTCTGTTTTCCAGTGCCAGTTGAATGGACAACTGTATCTTTTCCTTTGAAAAAGGCTTTGTAATAAAATCAAAACAGCCCTCTTTAACTGCCTTGACGATCAAACTTGGTTCATCAATTTCACTTGTGGCTATAACAGGTGTATGAGGACTCAACAACTTGACACGTTTCAACATGCCAAAGCTGTCCAATTTCTCCAACTGGAGACTCAATAGAATGATTGCATATTCTTTTTGCTTTAAAACCGTTCCGATATCTTTTTCATCGGACCAACAATCGAGATCGTGAGGGGGCACAAGCGCCTTCTCAACATGATTCAACCACTTTCGACCCTCTTCTATCACGAGTATATTAGACATGTTACCTTTTTCAACGACACACCATCCGCCTGCCCTGCAAATGTGGAGGTCATCCGGAAGCCTCACACACTTCGAGATTCCCGGGAGTTGTGAAAGCCCCTCCTAATTTGAAAATCTATATCACATGTTTGGGTTTTATACCAGTGAAAAGGTGTGTCACCCAGGGAAACGTCAAAGTCAGTGCTAAAGTGCTAATATTTAGAGTTTGTGGGGAACTCAAAATCCGAAATACGAATATCGCCCGATCTTATAAAAATGGTCGAAACAATATCTAATTTCGAATATCAAATGACCAAAACATATCAGGCACTTATGCAATATCTATGGCACTCCACCATGTTTGAAATTTTGAATTTTGGTCATTCGTATTTGTTTCGGATTTCGAGCTTCGAGCTTCGAATTTATTGAAAATTGAATGAGCAAGCAATTCTTGTGAATTCAGGAGGTTATTAGCTTAAATGACGTGGCCCTAGTGTGTCACCGATTTAATTCTATACCATTCCCACCAATATCCCTCGGAAGGTCAGAGGTCAGGGCAACCAACCGTGAACCCGATCAATTACGTTTGCATTACACTTTTGTAATATGAAGAACTGGAACGAAATAAGGAACGTGGACGAATTAACTTCCTCAAGTAGGCGCACAGATTTGGGTCGAATTTGTTCGATCTCAGATCACAAAAGTTGAAGGAATAGCGAGCTATTTCAATATTTTTGTGCTTTGAGACCGGGCAAAGGCGGCCTGAAGCTGTGATTTATAGTTGGGGAAGTTATTTCGTCCACGTTCCTTAGGTATAAACAACTGAAATTTCTACATCACTCTTTTTTTTGCTATGACTCTCTTTTTCCATCTATAATGTGGCACATATTTTGCTTATCTTTTAAAAACAAGAACGCAAGGATGTCCAAGTTCTTTGAATATAAAAAATGCTTAAAAGAATGTTCGAAAAAGGCAAACCGTTTGAAAAAACGGGACGCAAAGCCACTGGCCTAAGTCCAAACTTGTAAGGATATGGCAGCAGGGCTCCCGGGCAGATGCAGCATCTTGTCGAAGTTGCGTTTTGCGCGGTCAAAACTTTGGAGGTGCTGCCATGAAAAAATCTTATGTAACAAAATGTCTAGGAACCCGTTTTTCCATTTTCAGATTTCTCTTACTTTTAACTTTTGCTCTAGTTTTTTTTCTATTCCCCAAAAATGTCTATTCTCTTGACACAACATTGGTTTGGGATCCTAACAGCGAGGACAATCTTGCCGGTTACAGAATTTTCTATCGTGAGGATGGCCAAAGCTATGATTACGAAGAGCCGGCCTGGGAAGGGAGTAAGACAACGTGTACTATTTATAACCTCAATGACAATACTACTTATTATTTTGTTGCAAGAGCTTTTGACACCTTGGGGTCAGAGAGCGGCGATTCCAATGAGGCGTGCTATCAATTCAACGAACAGCCTCCGGGAACTCAGGGAACTGTTGAAATTGGCGAGGTAAGTGTAGATCACAACTGGAAGCGGGTTGCATTTAATGACACGTTTATTGATCCTGTGGTAGTGGCCAACCCTTTGAGCTATAATGAAGAGGATCCGGCCGTTTTAAGAATTCGAAATCTGGATAGCAGAGGTTTTGATATCCGTGTACAGGAGTGGGATTATCTAAATGGAACTCACACTGCTGAAAATGTAAGCTATATAGTCATGGAGCGGGGGAGCTATATCTTAGAGGATGGCACCAAAGTAGAGGCAGGAAGGTTTGATACTGACACAACAGGCTCCTTTGGATGGGTTGACTTTAGCCAGACCTTTAACCAGGTGCCTGTGGTTACAAGTACTGTTTCAAGCTTTAATGAGGAAGATGCAGTATGCTCCAGGTTAAAAAATATTAATACCACAGGATTTAATTTTCGCATGCAGGAGCAAGAACTCAATCGTCAAATCCATACCATCGAGACTATTTCCTACATCGCCTGGGAACCATCATCCGGAACCGTGGGTAACCTGACATTTGAGGTCGATAAAACAGATGATGTGATTAAGCATAATTTGCAAACCATCGTTTATAATGAGACCTTTATGGCCACCCCTGTGTTTCTTGCCGACATGCAAACAACCGACGGTTGGGATACTGCCAACTTGCGCCAGCAAAACAAGGACTTATATGGAATCGACATTAATATCACTGAAGAACAATCCCGTGACAGTGAAATATACCATACTACTGAAGTGGTGGGATATATGGTGTTTGCTAAAATAGATATAAGCATAGATACAGATAAAGATGGATTAATAGATGATGATGAAATCAATATTTATGGAACCGATCCCAACAATCCTGATACAGACGGAGATGGTATCAATGATGGAGATGAAGTGAAATTTTGGGGATATGATTGGGATAAAGATTTTGATAATGATGGTATCATCAATCTTTTAGATCCCGATTCCGACAATGATGGTTTCTCGGATGGTGCTGAGAAAGACGAAGGCTTTGACCCAGGTGATCCAAACTCTAACCCCGCATTTCCTTTAGAAATCGGAGAGGTGAGTGTAGATCACAACTGGAAGCGGGTTGCATTTAATGACACGTTTATTGATCCTGTGGTAGTGGCCAACCCTTTGAGCTATAATGGAGGAAATCCGGCTGTTTTAAGAATCCGAAATGTGGAAAGCACAGGTTTTGATATCCGTGTACAGGAGTGGAATTATCTGGATGGAGTTCACACTACTGAGAATGTAAGCTATATAGTCATGGAGCGTGGCGCTTACACCTTGCCGGACGGAACCATGGTGGAAGCAGGGACGTTTGATACTGACACAACAAGCTCCTTTGGATGGGTTGACTTTAGCCAGACCTTTAACCAAGTGCCTGTGGTTACAAGTACTGTCTCAAGCTTTAATGAGGAAGATGCAGTATGCTCCAGGTTAAGAAATATTGATACCACAGGATTTGAATTTCGTATGCAGGAACAAGAACTCAATCGTCAAATCCATACCATCGAGACTATTTCCTACATCGCCTGGGAACCATCATCCGGAACCGTGGGTAACCTAACATTTGAGGTCGATAAAACGGACGATATGATTACGCATAATTTGCAAACCATCGTTTATAATGAGACCTTCATGGCCACCCCTGTGTTTCTTGCCGACATGCAAACAACCGACGGTTGGGATACTGCCAACTTGCGCCAGCAAAACAAGGATTTATATGGAATCGACATCAATATCACTGAAGAACAATCCCGTGACAGTGAAATATACCATACTACTGAAGTAGTGGGATATATGGTGTTTGATTTCATCGAGTAAACGAGGATATTATTGACTTCCTCAACCTTGGTCAATCTCAGTGTAAGCCCGTGGTGTTACACTGAGATTGGCGTATATATGACTCTGTTGATTTACTAGCTTCTCAAAAAAATTAACACAATATGTAGTATGCATAAGACGAATCAACCACAATGCCTTGTGTCCTGATTTTCAAAATCGGAGTAAATCAACAGAGTCATTAATGGAGTTCCTTTCCAATTTTTACTTATTTCACTAAACAGGCTATGTTCTATTGGATTCCATTTAGATGCTCCGGGAGGATAGTGGCAGACCGTTACTTTTAGATTATGTTTATTGCAAAGAATATCCTGTATTTTTATTTTCCACATATGGCATCGATGTCCATTACTGCCTCCACCATCCACAAGGATTAACAGTTTATTTTTTGAGTATCGTTTAATTCCTTTTGTCAACCACCAGCTTTCTATTGCTTCAACGGCAAATTCAGGCGTATCCGAAGATAAAAAACTACTGGTTTTTTGTCTTGACAATGGGGAGTACCTTAGGCTACCAATTTAAGATGGCATATTCTGTAATTTCAATAAATTATGTAGGGTGCATTCTATGCACCATGGTGGTGCATAGAATGCACTACATGGATATGTTATGTCAATTTTGGACAATTGATGTTTTACGATAATCAAGAACAAAAAGTTCGAAAGTGTCCCAGGGAACGTGGCCCACGATAACAAGAAAGAATAGTTCACCGGATAAAAAACATTTTGGACATTATTTTAGATAAGATTCTCACTAAACTCACTGATGAAGAAAGAGGGATCATTTATAGCTTGATCAGCAGAGATCCCTTAACCAATTTGTATAACAGGGCCGTGGTTACATACATGCTCATGTTGTTTGTTGCGCTCTTGTGGCCTTTTGATTTTGCGTTTCAAAGAGAAAAAAATAATGTGCATTGGATTACAAAGTCAAATGGCATTGAGTTCAGACAAAGAGGGCAGGTTTTATCACGTTCCTCCACAGAAAATCTTTGCGGTCGCCTCCTTATAGGTACCGGCTTTTCGCTGGAGATGTGGATCGCTTCGGAAAATGAGGTCCAGTCAGGCCCTGCAAGAATCGTTTCCTATTCTCTCAATACTGGCCTGCGGAATTTTACCCTTGGTCAGTCGGGAGAGAACCTAGTTATGAGATTACGCACTACAAAGACAGACCTTAATGGCATAAACCCGCACCTGAAAGTTGCTAATGTATTTGGTTCTGCAGGTCTACAACATATCGTCGTAACGTACGATTTCTTGGAGCAGCGTGTTTATATCAATGGCACGATACAGGCACGGGAAAAAATTCCCGGAGGGAGATTTACCAACTGGGATCCATCGTATTATCTGGTGCTTGGGAACGAGGCTACAGGTGATCGACCGTGGCTTGGAAAAATCTTTTTTCTGGCAATGTATAGCCGTCCCTTAGCTGAAAAGGAAATTCATCAGAATTATCTTGCTGGATGGTTGTCAGAATCAAGATCCGGAGAACAAATGTGTTGTGCCTCTGAAGGCTTGGTCGCCCGTTATTTGTTTGAGGAACAACACGGAGACAGGATTGGTGACAGCAATGAAACCAAAGCCCCATTGGATTTGTATATTCCCACTGCAATCCAAACCCAAAAAAAATCCTATCTGGATTTTTCCCATATATTGTTTTCCAAAAATTCAAAGCAGGCTTTGTTTGGGGATGTCATTCTGAATATTATCATTTTTATTCCCATAGGGTTTCTCTTGCATGCCGTACTCCGACGTCACTGTGAATCATCGCTGAAAACCGCGGCATTTGTTTTCATAATAGGAACACTCTTCACATTTGGTATTGAATCATTGCAGTATTTCTCACTGACAAGATATTCCTCGCTCGTGGATATGATAAACAATATGGTAGGGACAACAGTAGGCATTGCAATCGACATATTCTATATCGGATACCTGAAATCTCAACGTAGGTCTCTACAAATTTAGGGTGAGAATCTTTATTGCTAATGCATAGAATCTCCCTGATTATCGAGCTTGGATTTCACTAAGGCCTTGTATGCTTCCTTCAACCTCCGGTTCTCTTTCCGCGTCTTTTTAAGCCACTTGATGAGCTTGGAAACTGTCTGCTGGTTCCTGACGTTCTCTAATTTAATCGTTCTCTGTTCAATGTTGGTGAGGCGTTGCTGGATATCTGAAATTTCTGAGTAGATGTGCTTTCCGATCCTGGTGCTTGAGTCAATTGTTCCTTCCTTTTCCGGCAACGCTTTAACATTCCTGATTACTCTTTCCTCTTCATATTGAATGCCGGGATCAATCCCCCTGTTTTTAATAACTTGTTTTATTATATTCGCATCTATGGTTTTAATCTCATCAGCATAGCCATACACAAGTGCTGTGTCGCAGATGGAACTGATTAGCCTGGGCACACCATTTGTATACTCATATATTTTTTCTATGGCATCGCTGGTAAAGAGCGAATCGGGAGAAGTGTGACCGGTTACCTTCAATCGATATTTGATATACTGGCTGATATCTGATTTTTCTAAAGGGGCGAGGTGGTAATAAACGGAAATCCGTTGTCTTAACTGGGCCAGTTCCGGATCATTCAGACGTTGTCGCAACTGGGGCTGGCCGACCATGATGATCTGGAGAAGATAGCTATTCTCTGTCTCGAAATTTGAGAGCATTCGTACCTCTTCCAGGGTTTCCTGAGGCATGTTCTGGGCTTCATCAATGATAAGCACGGAGCGCCGTCCGTGGATATGCTCATCCAGAAGAAACTGATAGAGACTGTCATAGAGGGTGGATCGACGAGTGTCAGGAGTATGCACTCCAAAATCTTTTACTACCATTTCCAAAAAGGTGGTTGGGTCGAGATTGGTATTGAATATAAGGGCGGTATTAACATCGGTAATGATTTTGCTGAGGAAAAAGTTGATAAGTGTGGTTTTGCCTGTACCCACATCCCCGGTAAGTACGATAAAACCCTTATTATCCGTGATCCCATACTCAAGATGAGTAATAGCCAGGTTATGGTTCTTGCTTGCGTAAAGGAACCGAGGATCAGGCAAGAGTTCAAAGGGTTTGCATTTTAAGCCATAGAATTTTGTATACATAACCTACTAAATACCTAATAGTGGATAAATCCGAAATCCGAAATCCGGATTTTCGCAGTTAGTACGTCCATCCCCTGCGAATTTCGCTATCATTCAAAATTATACCTAAAATGTTCTTATCCTTCAGCAACGCCATTCCAGATGTGATATCTTCAGCGGTCGTGTAACCGGCACGGGCTACAAGCGCGATCGTGTCCACGTAGGAGGCAAGGATCAGTGGATCCGAACAGGAGGTTAAGGACGGAGCATCAAAAATAATATAACGATCTTTGTAGCGGGTTTTGATTTCCAGGATCAAAGCCTCCATGCGACGGGAATCCATGATTTCAGTAGAATTATCCATGCGGCCACCGGCCGGAAGGACAGTCAAACGTTCTATGCCTGGGTGGATCAATATCTCTTTAATGGGCGTGCCGTTCAGGAAGTAGTCTTTCAGTCCAGGTTTGAGGTCAATGCCCAGTATGTTATGAATGTTTGGCCTGCGCAAGTCCATGTCGACCAGCAAAACAGTTTGCCGGGACTCCCTGGCCAAAGTAATGGCCAGGTTAACACAGGTAATACTCTTTCCCTCTCCCTCCTTGAAACTGGTAATCCCGATGGCGTTGTGCCCATTAGGTCTTGTCCTGTTAAGAACCATGGTTCTGAGAAGCTTATATTTGTCAGCCACCTCATCTTTTTTAAGAATAGAAAAGACTTTTCTGTCAATCAGTTTCTTGAGGTCAACCTGAACAGATCTTGTCTGAGAATAGGCTGGGCAAGGAAGTTCGGCCCTATCTTTAGGTGAATCCTCTACCAACGCCTCTTTTAAGGGTATCTTTCCTTCTTTCCTGGCCTTTTCCAGGGCTTTTTTTATTTCACTCATGTTATCTCCCAATCAGGCAATCAGAAATGGATGTAAAAGCGATCGTTCAAAAATTTCAACAGTCCGTCATAAAATATGTAAAGATCCATAATCAAATAATGGAAAATGGCTAATCCAGTAGTCAAAACGCCTATAATCGCTAACATGATGAAAATAGACTTTACTGTTTTTTTCCTCTGCTCCCCGGGGGACTGTATGTGGGGGATTATGGCAAGTACGGTATGCATGCTCAACCTTTCGATCTCTTCCGGCAGCCAGACAGAATGATCGGTATATTCCTTTAATGCGGCCATTCCTACGCTGACCCCCATGCCGAGAATAAGCCCTAAAAGCATTATAGCAATGCGGTTCGGTTTATACGGCTCATCTGGCAAAAATGGAGGTTGCGTCATGGTAAAATTCTCTCCTAACCGGCCTTCCTCCATACCTTCCGCTACCATTGCCACTTGCAACTTCCTTTGCAATTCATTAAAGTTTTGTTTAACATTTTCACGGTCCATGAGGAGATCTTTATATCGCTTTTCCACATCGGGCATGGTTCTTAGCTTGGCGTAGATCTGTTCTTCTTCCTCTATAAGAGCTTTCTTCTCATTCTCCAGAGATGCCAAACGTAAATTTATCCGTTCAAGTTCTGACCGCAGGTTTATGTACGCTGGATTCGTAACATTCCGAATATTCACATGGCCTGTTTTCCCAATATTGTTTCCATAGTTCTCCTCTGCTTCAATCTCTTTTTTTAGCTCCTTAATTTCTGCATTGATCCTGCGTACTACAGGATGTTGGTCGCTATATCTGGAAAGCAATTGGGCAAAATTCTGTTCCACTTCTTTTAATCTGTTTCTTTTCTGATTCAGATCCTGAAACTGCTCTACCATGTTTCTTAAAATCTCTATCTCTTTTTTCAGCGCCTTAACCTTTGGATGCCTTTCCGAATATTTGGATTTAAACTCGGTATACCTCAGTTCCAACTCTTGAAGCTTTTCTTCATTCGACAAGACCCGTCCCCCCGCTCCGGAGTATGGATCCACAAAAGCAAGTTTATATTTTACCATGATGCTTTGTTCTTGAAGAGCGAGTATCTGTTGATCAGTATTATTCATCTTCTCGTTAATCTTTTCCACCTTTTGTAGATTTAGTTCCATAAATTCAGGAAGCTCTTCTATATGAGCCTCTTTAAACCTCGCAATTTTCTTATCCAGTTCAGAAACGCTCTGCCTTGCCTTCTCTGCCTGCTTTTGCAAGAAATCAGTTGTACCCTTGGCAGTCGATTGTCTGGCCTTTAGGTTCTTGGCTAAAAAGAAAGAGGCCAGATCATTAACAACAGCTTGCACTTTACGAGGGCTCTTCCCTTCAAAGGAAAGGATAAAGGCAATAGTAACAAAGCTAGGGCGATTAGACCTTCCCGTTTCCACCGCGGTGCTTAGAGGTGTTATGCTGATAAACTCCTTCACCTTCTTCACCAATGCATCGGTGCTGATCTTTTGCCTCTGGTCTGGATAGAGATCAAACTTTTTAACCAGATTCAGTATCTTAGATCGGCTCATCACCTCCTGTTTGATAGCCTGGATTCGCTGGTCGGCGTATGTGGTGACTGTGGACGTAACCAACCCTTCTGCTATCCGCCTTTCCTCAATCATAATAGTAGCCTCGGACTTATACACATTTGGTAAGGAGATGGCCACCGCTGCAGCCGCAAGAAAAACCAGTAGTCCAGGCCAGATCAACCAGTGAATTCTTCTTCGCAATATCGCAAGATAGTCAATAGGAAGTTGTGGTTGTTGCATTTTTTATCCTCTCCAAAGCCGAGGCCATGTAAAATTCAAGAACAGCCTCGCCCTGAAACGTTCCCTGTCAGCATCGTTGATGTCTTTGTCATCATATTCAGTGTAGTCCACGGAACCTTTCAAGGTAATAGTTGGGGTTAAATCATAACTGAGAGATGGAGATACAGTATAATAATCACTATTGTCGGTATCCTTATCCACGCTATTTCTGCGAAAAGTAGCAACCAGGCTGCTCCTGAACCTATCACTCAATCGGTAAGTTCCTCTCAAAGCAAGCATGTCTCTCTCTACACTGCGTCTGTCAGCAGTAGAGTATTGGGTTCTGCTTGCCAGAAGTTTCATTGATACCCTCTCCCAGTCTCTGTGAAATAAGAGGTTAAAAACAAAACCACCTGTATATTCATCTGAGTTTTTGGATTCATGCTCAACATAACGATAGCCGGCTCCCCCGGAAACATAAAAAGTCTCTCCAAAATCGTGACGAAAAGAGGGTATGATATTGTAGTTGGCGATAGAAGTGTCCCCTTCGTCGTCATATTCTGTATTTGTGTGTATCAAGTTGAGGAACAGGCTGGTCTGAGGGCTCAAAACATAACTGGGGGCCAGTTTTAAGGTGTCGCTTACTCTATCATTCAGGCCATCGGGATCATCCGGATACTCGGTGTACCTGCGGGTCCAATCGACGGAAAGCTTGAGGCGCGTCGAAAAGCCATAGTTAAATCCCAGGTTGCCTCCAAACTTTCGGCGGTCTTCCCCGTATACCAACAGGCCTTCCTCAATAAGTTCGGTTTCCAACGTCGTGTCTTTCTCGATAATTTCAGCAACTACCGTGTCTTTCTCGATAATTTCGGTTTCTGTCGTGTCTTCCAGGAAGTAACCCCCTGTCTTCAGGCTCAAGGTATGTGAAAGAGCATAGGATAAAGTTATTCTGTGATCATGATCGATGGTGTCAAGTTCATCGTAATCAACGTACTTTTCTACTCCCAGGCCTGAGTTCAAGGACATACGTAACCGATCAGTGCTGTATTTGGCTTTTACCCGGGGCCTCACATAAGTAACAAAGTCATCAAGCTTTTGCCCTTTGGAGAAAAAGAAAATATTGTCGTTATACTCTTCGATTATTTCGACACATGGTGAAACCTCCCAATCAGCACTCCAGGATGGTGCAAAGAGCAAAAACACTGCAACAAAAGCTGCCAGTGTAATTAAAAAACTTTTTAACAAGCCATTATACATGCACTGAACTCTCCATTTTTGTCAAACGTGACTGGGATTACTTAAGGAACCAGAACCACATCGCCCCTTTCCAGCAAGATATTTTGTTCCAGATGCTTCCCCTTCTTTACCCGGCTGTAATCGAACGGAATGTTTTTGGCATCCTTTCCGTGACCTCGTATGATTATTATACTGTCTTCATCCGCAAAGGTCTTAAGACCACCGGCCAGGGATAATGCCTGTAAAACAGTCAGTGAGGATGCAACGTTAAACATTCCGGGCCTGGCGACCTGACCCACGACATAATATTTCAGGCTCCCCAGTTGATTTACGATCACGGCAGAACTCGCCTCAGGAATAAAAACGCTGACTTTCTTATCAATGATTGCCTTCACTTCTGTGGGTGAGTGTCCTGCAACCTTTATATCACCTATCAATGGGAAGGAAATCTTTCCGTCCGGACGAACAATCAGTTTTCTAGTCAATTCATTCTCACCGTAAATAGAAATCTCTAATACATCCGTGGGGTGAATAAGATAATCTTCAGAAGTTTCTCCTTCCTGAGGAAATGCAAGTCCTGTACCAAATAAAACAACTAAAAACAACAAACCAATAAAAAACCGCAGCCTCTTCATCTTCATAAACCCTCCTTAAACCTAAATTGAGCGATTAGCTGTTAGTCATTAGCGTTTAGCTTTGAAAAATCAAGGTATTAGGTTAATTAGAAATTGCGCCCAACGGGTGAAAGTTTGTAATAGCAAAACATTCTGTAATCATTAAACTAATAGCTAACCGCTAAAGGCTAATCGTATAACTTAGGTTATATAAACTATCATGTCAATCCTGTATATCCTGTCCAAAAATAAAAATTCTATAGTATTTAAAGTATCCCCCTCACACTTATGACCAGCAGGGCCAGTATGGTAATCAACCCGAGCCTGTTCAATTTCACCCGAAGCTCTCCTATCAGAACCTCATAACTGAAAAAAAAGACGATAAGCTTGGCTGCCATTAGGCCCATGTGGTAACTTTGAATCTGTTTATCCGGAAAATTCGGTACCACCAATGCAATAAAGAGGATTAGAAAGTCCATAGGGGTGCTTTTGAACCCGTTTCTTCTTCTCGTGAATTTGAGCGTCAAAATGACAAAAAAGAACAGGAAGCCAAAAGAGAAGTTATAAGGCACTACCAGCTTATCATTCATCCAGACGACCATATCCGCCTCACCCCAGTATATTACAATGGGAATCAACGGGTATAAAATCAGTCTCAGCACGGTGCCCATCCATTCCTTCTTGATGCACAACGTTACAAGGAGCAAACCCAAAAGGGCCATTGAAAAAAATGAGAAATATATGGGCATGTTTGAAGGAAGAAAACAGGTGAAAAGCAGCAGCGAAGGGACACCTACCTCGACGAGCCTGGAAGAAACCTTGATAAGGATGTTTTTCTCTTTAAGTATTCGTAGCCGTCCCTTGATAACCTTATCGACAAAATCATATCGCTTGAACTTCCAGCCTCTCTTTTTTGCAACAAAAAAGCCGGAAAGGATACCAGTTGAAAAGATTATGTAAAAAATCAAAAGAAACCATTCCTGGTGAAACCTGAAAACAAAAGCAAAGGTAACCAAAAAGGCCTGAACGATGTAAATAACAAGAACAGCCTCTTTGTGATAAAGGCCTAAGCGTATGAGTTTGTGGTGAAAATGATTCTTGTCCGCCACAAAAGGTGACCTCCCACCGACCACACGTTCAAACATGACGGTCAGTGTGTCCAGCACGGGAAAACCCAGAAAAATTAATGGTAAAAGAGGGGTAAAGGAAGTATTTCCCTGGGTAAGAGCCAGGGAAAGGGTCACTGCCAGGAACCCGAGAAGCTGGCTCCCTGCGTCGCCCATAAACAGGACCGCCGGATAAGTATTAAATCTGAGAAAACCCAAAATCGCCCCAACCACCGCAATCGACAACAAAGCAATAACGATATTCGCACTGCAATAGGCCAGGCATCCGATGCAGATGAAGCTGAGAAGGGATATGCCTCCGGCCAGCCCATCAAGGCCGTCGGAAAAATTGATGGCATTGGTCACCCCCACAATGGCAATAAGCGTAAACGGTATAGCAAACCAGTCTGGCAGGAAAACATTATCCGGAAGAAGCATACCCAGACACTTGATCTTTACCCCCCCGTACAAAATAACAACCAAAGCAGCAGCACATTGACCGGAAAGTTTTATCTTCCATTCGAGGTTTATAACGTCATCAATCAGCCCGAAAAGGACTATAATTCCAGATCCAATCAGGACAGCACTTACAAATTCAGTCATGGGTACCCAGAAAAAAATCGGAGCAAGTCCCCCCAATGCCATAGCAATTCCACCGCACTTTGGCATGGGATAAGAGTGAACCTTCCTATCGTTCGGAATGTCCATAACGTTCACCCTGACCGCCAAGCCCTTAAAAATAGGGATCAGGGCGATTGTGATAAACATGGATATTAAAAGAGTTGGAATAAAAATCATTTGTCAAACTTAGTTTGATAGATTGGTTGAATGGTTAAATATCTTAATATGAACGGAAAGAAGCTGTTCCACTTCACGTTGGTGGCCCAAACTTCCAAGTCTCGAAAGTCGTTGTATTTTGATTCTCCCATTTAAAAATCGCTCTATTCGATACTTTGTTAAAACTATAACCATGAGAAAGCAATAAGCATGCCAATGTTTATATAAAATGTCTGTATTATTTTCTTGCTCAAATATTTATATGAATATCGAGAAGTTATATGGAAAAGGGGAAATGCTGAAAATAAATTTGGAGGGGATTGTTGAATATAGATCATATTATTGTGTAAAATATGTAACAATTATATAATTAAGTTCACAATATTAGTTCAGCAACTAACATGCCAAATTGGCTTGGCAGGCTATTAATCTGATTCTAAAGGCTTTTTTTGCGTTGGCTCAGATTTTAAAGAAAATCTTATAAAGGAAAATCCATACAGACGGGTCAAGGGAAATACCTAACTGATTGTAAATTTAATGTTTTTATATAGAAAATATTTCCTGCACCCATTTTTTTCAGTCGCCAGGAAAATAGCTTCTGTTTCACCTGCGCTCAGGTTCATCGATACAGTGTGGACAATCAACTGTTTGGCATTTAATACTTTACTTAAAGCTTCAAAAGACGATTTGAAGACGTTAAATATAGAGTATCATGAAGTAAATCCTTCATGGAATTATACGCTTTATCCTAACTGAATACAAAAAAATAATTCCAAGTTATTTTTTTCTCAACCCTTAATGAGACAGTGCGCTAGCAAATCCACTCGTTTATCTTTTGACCTATGGGCGAGGTTAAGATCGTAGGCGTAGCGCGCCAGATCTTTTTGAGAAGGGAAAATCCGCTGTAATACTTATCAAGGGCTGGAAGTTTCCCCCTTATGGGATAATAATAGAAATAGATCGGGCTAATTTTGGAGCCAAATCGGGATTTGAAATCTAAAAGCCCGGTATTGGATTCGCCGGTTATACCCAAATTGAAGTTTGTAAAATTATTAATTATTCCTAAACGAATGCCTTCCCAAAACAGAGCATATGATGCATAAAGCTTTGAAAATTCATTATCTTTCTTAACCGCACTATATTTAGAGATGAGTGTCTTGCCACTAAAAAAAAGCAAGTGTCCACCTATTACTTCTTCTTTGAGCTTAGCTAATAATAGGGAAGCATGGTCTTTTTGAATCAATTTTTCCCAAATTTGTCTAAAAAATTCCTCACCAAAGAATGGAACGCCCAAGTTTGTGTAATGGTCAAAAAGGATTCCGTAAAATAGCTTCATTTCAGACCATCTTGTCGCGGGAACCACAGACAAACCCTTTTTCCGGGAAATTCTTACGTTTCTCCGGTGATTCCGTGATAACATCTCCCAATTCTTATCTATATCTATCAATGGTACTTCAGAAATGACAAATGGTCTCTTTTCGATAAATCCTAATTCTTTGAGTTCATTAATTGGAAAACCGCTTCTAATTTCTATATACTTAACTTTTGATTCTTGAGCATATTTTAGAATTCTTTCTATCAGTGCCTTCCTGACCTCTACTTGGGAGGACGAGAATCCACCATTGCAAGCCTCATAAGGAGTCGATACCAACTTTTTCCCCAGGAAATACTTCTTTATTAAAAAACACGGAAGAACATCGATGAGATTTCCATTATTGGACGCCATTATATACATGCTGGTATGTTTAAATGTTTCCTCAATAAGGTCTTTCCATATTTTGGTATGGTAGATAGAGTATAAATCGGTAGAATGAACCTGATCCCAAAAGGAATCATAATCTTCCATTTTTTCGACATTTATCATCCAGACTCTCCTATCTCAAACTATAAATAGAATAACCACTCCATAATATTACATTAAATTGGTATATATACCTCGAAATGTCATAAATTGCATTACCCATAAAAGGACTATAACTGTTGAGCAACTAAAATTCTTTAAGAAGGTAGAAAAAACATTTGAAATGAAAAACGATATATTTTGATAATAAAAAGGAGTACTTTCTTAAATCATCACTGCTAAATTCTTTTAAAAGCTTATAACAAGCACCAGACACACACATCATTGGTCTATTGCCCATTGGCAATACGCAACCAGATAATATAGAATAATAAATACAATTCTCACTCGGTGATTCATCCTTATAGAATTTAGACATTGTATGAAACAGATCAATAATTGCTGAGATCAAATGGGGAATTTGATGCCAAGGCGAAAGACCTTTTTTAAGAACAAAATTGTTTAGATAACAATCAACAAAATCAAATCTATTTATTTTACTGTGGCAACAATGAGAAACACAAGTCTTCCATTCATGGTATCTCATGAATATTTTAGCAAATTTTTTTTGAAAAATAAGATTATCTCTTTTCAGGTCAATAGGAGCACAATATTTTTTTTCAAATTTTGTTTTGCATAAATTTGCAATAAAAGTATTTTTAAGGATTCTGAGAATTGTGTTAAAATAAATTTTGATTAATATATATAGAATATATATTTTTTTCATTACAAGACCCACCGTTACGACCTTGAAAGTTTTCGACCTGTGCGGTTAGCTTTTGGATAAAACTGTTCAACATCCTCTTTACCTCATTGACCTGTGATTAAGTTCTCTAAAATCTCTCATTTCCACCCCTTTTCAATGCTAACGGCTAACCGCACAGGTTGAAAGTTTTTATTTTCTCTTTCGGATAATGGTGGCAGGGTTACCAGCACAAATGGAATAGGCATCAATCCTTCTATTTACGATAGATCCAGCACCAATTATACACCCTTCTTCAATATCATCCATTATTACCGAGTTGTCACCAATCCATACATCATGGCCAATTTTGATTTTTTTTATCTGGCCGCCCTGTTGACTCATAGGAATATCAATGCGCGCGTAGTTATGTTGTTTTGATCCACTTAGAAGTCTGCAACCTCCTCCAATTAGCACGTTGCTCCCAATATCGCAGTGGTGAATGGTAGTTTGCATACTAATCAAGACATTGTCACCGACTGAGATGTTTTTATAATAGAAAACGACACCAAATTCAAGCACAACATTATCGCCACATGATTTTAGTGTTTTTTTATAAAACACTTCTCTAATGATCATGCCAAACAGGAAAGGAATAAGGCTAAGTAATTCAGAGACTGTGAGAAAGATATAATCTGATGACTTTGAAAGCAATATAAGTGGATAGAGAAAGGGCAAAGCAAAGCTCATGCAAAGCTTCCTGAAAAAGGTTAATAACTTTGTCTGATTGAACTGCTCATAAGTAATATTTATATAATCTTGTCCTTGTATAGTTTCTTCAGTTTTCATTTTCAACCGATCTAAAAGCAATTGCGCTCTGTATCTACAGAGTTTACCAATAATGCAGCAACTTAAAGGGAATTAGAATTTCAAAATATTATCTTACTCTAAGTCATTGGCATCACCAGTCTGTCACCTCATATTCCCTTGATTTGTTTCAACTGCCTGGAGATTTAATTATGCTTAACTAAAGGTTCCAACTCATTGGCGAATTGATTGATACGTTGTCTCACTTCTTTCTTTGAGTGCTTTATCAGAAAAGTCATAGTCGGGCCAAATCGACCTTGACAATCCGTTACTGCTGATTTGATTGCTTTCAGAGCAGCATTAGCGCTTGGCAAGATCTCTGCCATTGCGAAAGCCGCTATTCTCCGCTTGGCAAAACCTCTCTTCTCTAAAGCGCCAATTTGGCTAAACTGTTCGTCAAAAAGCTTTTTTAATTCCCAACTGACATTCCCAAAACGTGAAGGAGTACCAATTATAACAAGACGAGCATGAAGTATTTCGTTGCGATGCTTAATGTCTGCTGCTTTAGCGACTCGGACCACAAATCTCTTATTGCGTAACACAGAGGCGAGCTCCCTGGCAATAGTTTTGCAATTTTCTTTAAAAGGGGTCGCAGTAGTTACAACATCAACTTCTCCATGACTTCTCTGCCTGATCTTCTCGAACAGAGGACCATTGGAATAATAATCTAATGGCGTGCCGCTTGAATAGATAAGAAGGACGTCTGGTGACTTTGCCTGTTCTTCTTCAGCTTGGATGACAGGCACAGAAAAAGACATAGTTGTTAATAAAAAAGAAAGCACAATTAATATCTGTTTTCCATTGAATCGGCTTTTTCCAAACACTCTCATCTTTATATCCTCAACTCTGTGTCGCAAATATGGCCGTCATTCCCGCGTAAGTGGGAATCCAGAAGCACCGAAGTAGCCAGAAATACTGGATTCCCGCCTTCGCGGGAATGACGAGTGCCTGGTACGATATTTCACGCGTGACACGACAATAGTGCAATTCAATAATATTTCAACATGAAATTGATTCCTGTAATTAGCTAAATATATTTAGACTTTCAGACAAATAGTAATCACTGCCTTTCATGATTCTCTTTCTTATGTTTGTAAATTGTTGTACTAATGTGAAAAAGTTCTTCAAAATAGCGTTTACCTTGCGTGGCCAGAATCCCTAAACTAATTAACTGAATGGCCACCATCAGGGAAATGCCGCCGACGATAAAGGCATGCGGAGACATATTAAAAGCAGCAGCCACGGCTGCACCGAAGCGATAGTCCACTGAACCAAATGAAGCAGGTAGGCTCTGGAAATGGACAACGATATACCCGGCTACATGCATGAGGGTATAGATTGAGAACAGCATTAGTACTAAACCTGGAAACATGAAAAATATAAATGGCCTAAAAATAAACCCGAAAAAAAGGTAAGACGTGATACTCTTAAAGATTCTCATGCTTGATCTTCTCTTTATGCCGTCGGTTTTCTGAAAACCCCAATCCAGGTGGCCAGGAATTTCCACGATTCGAGCACGCAGCACTTCGGCTTTGTAAATAATTTCCGCATTAATCTCCATATCCATAGCCTTCAGGTTAAGTGTGTTCAAAAACATCCCGTCATACACTCGAACCATGCTGGTCAACGTAGATAGATTACTCTTAGCATTGAACGACAGGAATCGATTGGCCCATATGCTCAGTGTACGCCTCAACCAGGGAACGTTTGAGACCTTACCTCCTTTCATATAGGGGGAAGCAATGACGATCTTAGCCCTGGTTTCTTTGATCTTGGCCAACAGTTTTTCGATGTGGTCGGGTGAGTAGCTGAGGTCCAGATCCATGACCACCACATAATCGCCCTGACAATTGTTGAAGGCAAATCGGAGGGCCTGGCCCAGTCGAAAATTATACATGTGATGCAAGACATACACATTATCCCTGGTCATGGCGAAAGCCTCGGCCAGATCACCAGTCTTGTCAGCACTCCCGTCGTTGACGATTATCATCTCCCAGCGGTATTCATCCTCGAGAGATGTCATATATTCACAAAGTCTGCTCAGATTTTTCGTTAAGATTAGTGCTTCATTGTAGGCTGGAACAACAACCGAAACGAGCGATTTTCTGTGTTGTTCGAAATTTCCTATGCTTTCTGTTTTGATAGGTACTGCTTTTATATTTTTCATGATGTACCCCTTGACAAATATTTTTCCGTTTTTCAACCTATAGATATTCTACACTTATATTATTCCGCTGCAGAATAGATTCGGCATGAAAGCTCATGTTGACAAGCGTAAAATGTTTTGAAAGAGCTGTCAAAACTTTTTTAAATAGTTCGATTTTTCGGCTGCTACTTATGTCCATTCCAGGGAAAAAAGCCAATTCCGGAATCTGATCACCACTTATTAAATCGAGAGGATGTAAAAGAAAACTCGGTTCTGTTTGAGTCATCCGACACAATGTTAAAGCCGTCTTAAGGTATAAAGACATGAGCTGTTGTGAGAAGCGACTTAAGTAAAGCAAATAGCTCAGGTGAAATGGTACCTTTATAATCGGCATCGTGGTTACCGGCATTTCAAGCAAAGTTTTCTTGGAATTGAGATACCAAAGATAAGGTTTTACAGGCTTTATCGCGTCCTTTAAGCTGCCGAATATCTTTTTACGCTGCTTTTTTTCTTCCTTTGTTAAATTTGATGTCCAAAAATAATACACTCTGGCCAGTGGTGCGAGATATGTCGGCAAGATAGATGCATCATAAAGATATCCGTTTTCAGCAAGAACTTCGAGAAGATTCGTACTCCAAACAAACCCTGGCCCCCGGAAACCGATGGGCTTTTGTCCGGTGACCCGATGAATGTGTTCCTCGGCATCCAAAATCTCCCCCCTTAACTGATCCTTTGGATACAGGTGAAGCCATGGTTCGTGATGGAATGAATGGTTGCCCACCTCATGTCCCCTCTCTGTCAATGCCGCCAACATATCACGATTCTTACCCAATGCCGCATCCTGGCCTACAATGAAAAAGGTGATTTTCAGTTCTAAATCATCCAGTATATCCAGGATCACGGGAACAAATATATCCAGATAAGACGGAAAGGTTTCCCATCCGGAATCACCATGGGTTTTCATGTACGACCAAAGATTATCTAAATCTAAAGATATACTAGCGAGGGGTTTGCTCATTGGTTTTATTGGAAAGTAGCTCAATAATTTCACCTGTTTTCCTTTTCGCCAAGCGAATAACCTCGTTAACGTTCCAGGTTCCATCTACAATTTGTGCGGAATTAACTACAAAGACATGTCTTAGCGATGTACTGGTTGATGGCAATAAGTCTCTTGAGTAATTCAAGGTTGTTACAGGCATGATCTTTCTGACTTTCGACATCTTAAATAACAAGAGGTCTTCTTTATGCAAAGTCGGATACATAAATTCTAAAGCCTTTAGGAATTCATCTCGGATTTCCCCATTACTTTTCTGCCAAAAGGGATCGTCCTCCGTCATATAGCGGGGCAGGTACACGAGTGAATTACCACCAAAATAGTCTTTGTTAACCAGCGCCGTCATTTCAATAACACCGGTGAATGGGATCCTTTCATCAGTGATGTTCGTGTAGTAGTACCCATCCAAAGGTCTTTTCAGAATGAGTGATGCACAAATGAGTCCCTGGTAAGAAACTTTTTGAAAACGTTCTTTTTCTGATAATGAGAGTTGAGGGCAAAGTTCCGCAATTTTGGGACATGGGACTGTCAAAATTACATCATCAAATTTCAAGGATATGCCCTCGGCTGTTTCTACCACAACATGGTTGTCATTTTGTGAGATTTTAGTCACGGTTGACTCGAGATGGGTTTCGACGCTCACGTTATTCAAATGCTTTTGCAAACGTTCAAGGATAGTTGCATATCCACCATTCACGTAACCAAACATCTCCTGCTTAATCCCTGATCTTCGAGCCGCATACATTCGCGCAATGGTGGCCCAAATAAAGGATGCGCTCGTCAATCTATAATGCTCCCCTAATTTGCTTTTAAGCAAGGGCAACCATATCTTTTCAAACGTTCGCTTTCCGGAAAGCTTCTTTAACCAGTCTATGCACGAAATTTTTTCGAGTCGTTCAAAAGACTTTATCTTTGACGCATAAAAAATGGTAAATCCCAACCGAAGTTTGTCCACAAAATTCAAGGGAGGAAAAGCAATAAATTCCATAACATTTGACATTGAATAGAGCTGCCCATCTGTAAAAAAGCCAGTCTTGGTGTAGCCCCAGTTGATTTGACCCGCAAATCCTAACCTATCAAGCAATTCAATGAGATACCTGTCTGATAGCAAAATGACATGGTAAAATTGATCCCACGTGTAATCACCGATTTCCCATGGAGCTACAAGGCCTCCGAGTTTTGAAGATTTTTCTATTAGAGAAACACGGAAACCTTTTTCGGATAAAAAAACCGATAGGATCATTCCAAGAAGCCCGCCACCCACGATACCAATTGATTTTTTGTTATTTTTCAATCTCTTTTCTTCGACGCTCTACAGTCCTTTTTATTGCATCTTCCATTGATATTTTTGGTTTGTATCCCAGAAGGTTTTGTGCTTTTGTCAAATCAGGTCTCCTTCTTAAGATGTCCTTGTATTTACCGAAAATATCTTCCATTTTGACATATTTTAATTTTAACTCTTTTCCTGTAGCGGCAATCTTATGTATTAAAAAAGCTGTATCTATAACACTCATTTCCTTTTCATTGCCTAAATTAATTACTTCGCCGACAGCTTTTTCATTTTCAATAGCTAAAAAAGTTCCTTCTATCAGATCATCCACATAAGCCATGGAGCGTGTTTGCTTTCCATCACCATGTATAATGACTTCCTTATCATTCAGTATCGCATCAACAAAAATTGGCACATGACCTCCTGACCAAAAAAAGCTTGAACGCGGGCTAAATCCCCCGAAATATCTTAATATCACAACTGGTACGGAATAATCTTTATAATAGGCAAAAGCCATCTGCTCGCAGTACAACTTGGAAACGGCATAGCTCCAACGCTTTATCATACTTGGCCCCAATAACAAATCTCCATCTTCGCGAAATGGGAGATCCGGAGACATGCCATAAACGTCTGAAGTCGAGGCAAAGATTACTTTGCAGCCCCACATACGCGCTGCTTCAAAAATATTCTCGGTTCCATTTACATTCACTTTCAGGGTGGCCATACTGGAATCCAATTCACTGACTTTTTTGACAGCGGCCAAATGGACAATTACATCTACGTCTTTAGAGAGAATTTTTAATGTTTCATAGTCCCGAATATTGACTTTGTAAAACTTGAAATTATTTTTTCCAAGGTTGGGCTGGATATTTTCTATTTTGCCAAAGGAAAAATTATCGATCCCTATAATTTCATATTCTTTCTCAATTAGATAGTCGAGAAGATGTGAGCCAATCATTCCGGCAACACCTGTAATTAAAACTCTTTTCATACCAATATCCCCCTATTAGTTCACCGCAAAGCATTCTATTTTCCATTTATAATTCAGCTTGTTTTCCATTTACGCCCTCGATTCTTGTTCCAATGATTTCCTTTGAAAATTTATCTTCCTCCCCGCCTGCCACTGCTGACAGGGCACGGGCGGACAGGTTTTATCACTTTAGGTCTTCCTTTGCGGTGACAGGAAATCAAGTTACGCAAAAGAAGGTGACTGGCATTACCATCTCCATAAAGCCCGGGTTGTTCTAAGGGAAAAGAATTTATTGCTTTTTCGAAAGCATCCGCAATTTGCCGGCAGTCAGCTCCGCCTAAATGATTCCACCCAGCCTCTATCGTTTCTATCCATTCTGTCTCATCTCTTAACGTGACGCATGGCACCCTGGCAAAGTATCCCTCTTTTTGTACGCCACCGGAATCAGTCAGAATAACTCTTGCGTGAACTTCCAAAGCGATCATATCCAAATAACTTGCGGGTGAAAGTAGTCGAACGTGAGTGCTGAGCCGAACTTTGCCTTTGTGTCGTTGAAGAGCCTTTCTTGTCCTTGGATGAAGTAGTATTATGAATGGACAATCGGCGCTTGAGAGTTCTTCAAAGGCAGTGAATATATTTAATAGCCTCCGTGGATCTTCCGTATTTTCTTGCCTGTGAACCGTGGCTAAACAATAGCTCTTGGGTTTCAACTCCAAATCTGAAAGTATACCGGATTTCTGGTGTGCCAGGTTCTTATTTGCCAGAAAAGCATCGTACATTACGTCACCCACGTTGACAACCAAGGGTGAAAGCTGAAAGCTGAAAGCTGAAGGTCTATTTTCAAACAAATCTCGGTTGAGGTATTTTCCATCATTTACGATATTGGTGAAACCTTCTTTTATAAGGTTCTTCACTGCGGTGTCAGTAGGACAAAAGAGGATGCTGGAAATATGGTCGGTGAGCACTCTGTTGATTTCCTCGGGCATACGTCGATTAAAGCTTCTCAGGCAGGCCTCCACATGCGCAACAGGGATATGGAGTTTGACTGCCGCCAAGGCTCCTGCAACGGTTGAGTTCGTATCTCCGTAAACCAGCACCCAATCGGGTCGTTCTTTCAGCAATACAATTTCGATCTTAGCCAGCATGGCACCCGTCATTTGGCCATGATTTCCAGATCCAACACCCAGATTATAGCGTGGAGAAAGGATCTCCAGTTGGTCGAAAAAAACCTGGCTCATCTTATAATCATAATGTTGGCCTGTATGCACAAGGATTTCAGTAATCTGAGGGCAATGATTATTGAGATTATACTGCTCAATGGCCCGACTTACCGGCGCAGTCTTGATGAACTGTGGGCGAGCCCCGACAATGCTAACTATTTTCACTGGTGTTGAGTTTGTTGAGTTCATCGAGTTTATTGGGTTGGTCGAGCACTTACATTGGTTAGGTTAGTAGATCAAATTAGCCGGTTAATTCGCGGGAAAGACTATATTGCCCTCCTTTTTATAGCTTTTTTCGCATGTCTTGCATTGAGCCCTATTGTTATTAAAGTTAAGTTTGATTCCGCATTCACACATATAGCCTAATATACGGGCAGGACTCCCGAGCATTAAGGCATAATCTGGTACGTCATTGGTCACCACCGCCCCAGCCCCTATGAAAGCATAGCCACCGATTGTACGACCGCAGACAATGGTACAATTAGCTCCCAGGGTAGCACCTTTTTTTACGAGTGTGGAACGTAGTTCGTCCATCCGTCGGATATTGGCTCGAGGATTGTAGACATTGGTGAAGACTACGGATGGGCCGCAAAAAACCTCATCTTCCAGTGTCACGCCTTTGTAAACAGAAACATTGTTTTGGATTTTGCAACCGTTGCCAACGACAGCATCCGGACCGATAACCACGTTTTGGCCAATAGTGCAGTTTTGCCCTACACGAGATCCGGTCAGGATACGGGAAAAATGCCAAATTCTTGTACCGGCACCAACCTCGACGTCATCATCAATATATGAGGATTCGTGGACAAAATAGCTCAAGGCTGAAGGCTCAACGCTCAAGGGTTTTCGCGGTTTCCTTTCAGCTTTCAGCTTTGAGCTTTGACCTAACCAAATGGTTGCACCATTTTGGTTTAGGGATTCCTGGGAGGCCTGGAGTACCTGGAGAACTCTTAGACCCTCATAGCCATCAGTTTTGGGTAGGTGGTTATTCTCAATACATTCAAGGAAGTGTTTGCATTCGGCCCTTAAAGGTTCTTCCATCTGAACGGGTACTATCTCGGTTTCTGCCTTGCAGGCTTTAGGGATTCTATTTATCCATTCGATCTTATGGGGGTAAAGGAAGAGTTTTTCTCTGCTCACATCATCAAAAACCGCCATCTTTTTGTCACCAACCACTACGAGTTTCTGTTCCTTGAAGGGATGAAGCCAGGAGACAAAGATGTGGGCATTGACTCCGCCGGGAAAATCCAGCGTGGTTAGGGTGGTATCCGGAATCTGCTGCTGCAAGTAACTGCCCCCTGTGGCATAGACGGTTTCAGGCATCTCTCCCAGTAGCATGAGGATCACCGAGATGTCATGAGGCGCAAAGCTCCAGAGGATGTTTTCCTCTGCCCTGATCTTGCCGATATTAAGACGGTTGGAATAGAGATATTGGATTTTCCCCAGTTCTCCGGAGACAACAAGTTGTTTGAGCTTGATGACTGCGGAGTGATATTGAAGGATATGGCCCACCATCAGGATCACTTGATTTTGTTCTGCCAGTTCGACCAGATCCTGCCCTTCCTCTTCGGTCAAAGAAAGCGGTTTCTCCACAAAGACGTGCTTTCCTGCAAGAATGCCTTTTTTCGCCAAAATATAATGGTGTTCTGCAGGGGTAGCGATGACCATCGCTTCAACCTTAGGGACAGAACCATCCAGCAGGTTATCAAAATCTCGGCAAACGGAAATACCTTTGTACATGTCCTTAAACTTGGCAAGCACTCGTGGATCCTTGTCACAAATCGCGCCGAGGGCACCCAAGGTGTGAAAATTGCGAACTAGATTTTTACCCCAATAGCCTGATCCAACAACTGCTACTTTAACCATGGCTGTTCCTCCGGATTATTTAAACATTTTGTCCATCCATTCATCCAATTCCTAAATCCCTGCATTCCAGCATTCCTAAATATTATCCCCCGGTATATATATTCCGCCAAGACCGGGACAATGAGTCGGACAAACGCCTGCAGCCTTGCATCGGCTTGGCCAAATTCCTCGGATTTTGACATAGGGGTAATCAGTCGTACCAGGGCCCCGTCCGTCCTTTGTTTGGCATAGGATAAGAGTGAGAACCTTCCTATCGTTCGGAACGTCCATAGCGTTGCAC
>Ga0255383_1017_pt1 | contig 27723 bp, 25 predicted proteins | sample ANMaggSSYBR01C12_FD_182100 | JGI IMG/M metagenome (GOLD analysis project Ga0255383, IMG submission 182100) | Sediment cell enrichment communities from methane seep in Santa Monica Basin, California, United Staets - ANME aggregate JGI... | ecosystem: Environmental > Aquatic > Marine > Cold seeps >...
AATTGGTGGGAAAAAAGGGTCAATTTTCGAGATCGTTCTAAAGTCTTTGATTTTAAAGGATTTTTTATCAAATAAACTTTGATCAATAAATTGACCTGATTAGCTGCATAATTTTATAAATATTAGCAAATTTTAATTTACTTATTCGAATATGTCTAAAGATTGAAAAATCAAAGAGTTTCAAACGATCTCCAATTTTCAACGGGAATCTTCAACTACTTCTTCCCGCTCACCACATACACCACAGCCCCCACCGCCATCAACCCCCAGTAACTTATAGCCCGGTCCAGTATGGCAATCCCCGCCGCCACGCCCGCATCCACCCCAACAAGCACGAACACGCCCACAATGGCGAACTCCACTGCACCAAGACCACTGGGTGTGATGGGAAGAGCAGATACCAGGGCTGCCGATAGCGCAACAAATACAATCAGGGACAGGCCGATGTGGATATTATGCAGCGGGGATAACGATTCAACCACAAAGTACAACCGTGCGACCTCCATACCCCAGATAAGTATGGTATACAGGATTATCAGCACAACAGAACTCCTGCCTGCTGATTCATGCAGCCCCTCAGCAAACTGTGTGAACATTGGCTGTATCTTTGATGGCAGTTTGCGGGCAATAGTGGTCTTTCCTGAGGAAAAGGCTAACACTACCGATATCAGCAGTACCAGGATAGCAAATCCAATGGCCAGGGATACCCTTATCGCCTGCGGGATGTCAGTCCCGAACACCATGATACTGGACACCCCCATCAGGATGACCAGCACCAGTACATCATAGATACGCTCCACATACACGGTCCCGAAACACTTCGAGATGGACACGTTCCATACTTTCTTTGCAAGGTATCCGCGGTACACATCCCCCATCTTGGCAGGGACCAGGGTATTGGCGAACCAGGACAGCAGGAATATCTCGCTGGCATCCTTCAGCCCCGCCCTGACACTGATATTATTAAGCAGCAATCTCCACCGCTCGCCTCTTATGGGTAGCGAACCGAAATACATGAGAGCAGCCGCTGCAATATAACCCGGGCGGGCGTCCCCGATGACCTCCAGTATCCTGTCAAACTCTATCCTTGAGAACAGGAAATAAAGCACTACTGCCGCCACAGCGAATGAAACGATGGTCCTTGGCTCGGTAAGCCTGAGTACAGGTGAGACTGGTTTTTCATCCTCGATCAACAGGTCTCACCACTTGGTAAATATGAACATTCGGGTTAAAGTAGACCAGCCTGAACCTGTCCTGGTTGTTCATGAAGACCTTCCTGGCATCACGGCCACCGTAGCGCTCCACCTCTACACCGCCAACATAGATGTATTCCACATTGTACTTATCAAGTATCCCGTTGACAGTGTCAACATCACTGGAGGTGTACACCCTGGGCACCTCATACCAGCGCTCATTGATAGTATCGGCACCGTTACGCCAGTTCTTCTCATGACCTGCCCAGCCCAGTACAGTAGGCAGGCCCGTGAAAGCGGTCACATGGGTGTTAAGTTTATATGCCTGTCCGGGACTTTGCAACACCACCGGGGTACCGCTAAGGTTGTCCAGCCACATTATGGCATTATATTCATTTTGATATTGCTGTTCCAGGTAGGCAGCACCGTCAAGAGTGGGCTGGCCTTTGAAATTACCTGAGCGGGAATAGGTGGCAAATACCGGGTATGACAAAGCTGCCAGTACCAGGATGATCGAGATGATCGCAAATCCCTTTTTCGTTGCATCAGCCATGTCCTTCATGTCCTTCATCTCTTTCATATCTTCCATAACTCCCTTCACGTCATCCAAAGCTTCCTTTGCACATCCTACATCTTCCTTCGCATTTTCCAGAGCTTCCTTCACTCCTCCCCGGATCCAGAGGTGATAGAATGCAGCTCCTGCCGCCAGTGCCCATACTATCCAGTGCTGGACATATATCTTGAATACCGTATTGAACCTGATGTACTGGGGAGAAGTGATACCAAAGGAGTCCTGGATGTAAAAAAGCTCGCAGAACAGTGAGAGCAGGGCACCCAGCAGGATCAACAGGTAGATGAACTGGATGGAAGGGTCTTCTTCCTTTACCAGCAGGTAAATGGACATGACAATAAGCGGCAGTATAATGATAAGTATCTCGATATGGGTCAGATATGCTGCCACAATTGCAATTGCAAGGCCTGCCAGTATCATTTTCATATCAGGGTAATAGTGATCATAGAAATTGAGGATGGAATAAACCAACAGGAAAAAGAGCATTATTCCAAACACACCCAGGTAGAATATTATTCCGGTCTGTCCGTATGTTACAAGCCTGAGTGAATGGGATACATTACTGGCAAGGAGATGGTATGGCAGATATAACAAAATACTGGAAATAATAACTGCAGCGCCCACTACTGCCAGCTCTGCCAGTTCCACCGGATGCACACTGAAAATCCGGCCTGTAAAACCCTGGTTTTTACCTTGCTTTGCAGAAACCCTGATCCTCCATGCTGCCAGGACCATCACAAAGAAAATGGCATACGTGGGATAATCCCAGGAGTTTAGCGGGAACATGAACCCTAACAGCAATGTGATGACAGCCAACAGCGGGATATTGTATTCCTTTCCCCCGCGTAGCAGGTTAAGCAGCAGGGCTATCATTAGCAACTGGAAGGCTATAGCTATCATATGTGCGTGCAGGTCAGCCTGGATAAAACTGAAATAAGGGAACTCGTTGATGGTATTTGGTATCACCCTGCTGGTAGGCCAGTAGTTGTATGCAGATAGTCGTGCCAGGACATCACCTGCTGGAACATTGAACAGACCGTGATACTTGGGCACGAACAAGGTCACAAGTAATTGGATAAAACCGGCGGGATTTCCGAATATCACAACAAATGCCATGATAATTAGTGCAAACACCCTGTTGTTACTGACCAGGTCCTTGCCAATGCCGTACGCTGCTGTGGCTGACAGGGCGAACATGGTTGCCACACCAAGATTGAAACCAATAGATGGGAGCACGTTCGAGAGCTTGATAAGATTTGCTGCCACAAGGTATCCAAAATAATAGTACTGCATAGGCTCGCCAGAGAGCCAGGGATCCACAGGCGGAAAGCTGGTACTGCGAAGAATCATGTTAATGAAGCTCATATCCATTAACTTCTCACCGCCTGTCCAGTAGATATCGGGGCTGTATGCTCTTATTATAATAAAAACCAAAAACGCTAATGTGAACAGTGTTTCAGTCCAGACCAGTACTTTAAGGTCAACAGGACATCCCTTGAATGAAAATATTACCAGTGAAATAGCAAGTACTATGAGTACTGATAATCCTACGATCACGATGCCATAATTAAAACCCAGGTGGGTCAATACCCATGAGAAGTATGTCACAAACAGCAGACCCATTATCTTGGTAAGGGCTATCCCGTTGTCTTTCAGGTTACTAAATATCCAGGCGGTCAGCGGCAGGGCAGCAAACCCTATTAGTTCAAGTACCAGCCACCATTTTATTATTTCAAACCATTCCATGAAAGTCACGCCGGCAATTATTTTTCGTTCTTTCCTTTTATATCTACCAGTTCATGCCACTTGATATTAAAGTGCGCCAGGTATAACGCACCAAACACCAGGGTCACCGAGTTCTTGATAATATGATCGATGACTGCAGCCGCAGCCCCCACATACCCGGCAATTCCTGCGATCTTGAACACCACAGTCAGGGCACCCTCATAGGTACCGATAGCTCCGGGCGTTATTGGCACCATCTTGGCCAGGTTGCCTACTGCAACTGCCATGAATACAACGGCAGTCAGCGTTGTTGGTGATGCTGCATTGTGCACGAAGGGAAAGGCGATAAGTACAGTATAGCAAGTGAGTATGTCCACTGTCCAGACCATTAATGAAGAAAAGAACACAATGATAAAGTCCCTGGGACTGGATGATATTGTATATATCTCATCAACGAATTTGCGGGCAATGCCGGCAACCCGGTCAGTATAATCACCCGGCTTTGCAACTTTTAGTATTATACGCTCCACCGGGGATAAACCGTTCCTTCCCCTTGATGCCATGAAAAATATAGCCACAAAGAATAAAATTATAACTGCAGCCGAGGAGATCATCAAGGGCATTACCCAGTTGTCCACTGCCCTTTCAGCCATCACCACCAGGACCGCCAGTACGCCTATGACCGTTATAGCGATAATATCGAACAGCCTTTCCACTGCCAGTGATGAAATCCCTGTGGTCAGGGGTACATCCTTCTCCCGTTTAAGGATATATGCCCTGGAAACATCGCCTATCCTGGCAGGCAGGATGACATTGGCTGACTGACTCATGAATATGCTGCCTGTGATAAAGTTCAATCCATGGTCATGACCAAGCCGCCTCAGGATATGCTGGTACCTGATCCCGCGTACAGGCCATGAGAACAGGTAGATGAGTACTGCCAGGCCAAACATTTGAGGTGATGCCGATGCCGCCGCTTGCCAGACATCCTCCACACCCACCAGGGTAAAAATAAGGAACAAAAGTAATATGGCAAGAATGAACGTAAGGATTCCCTTTTGCCATCTGCCGGATTTAAGTGAACTCAACTGCCACCAGAGTCTCACGATCTGGCTGCCCATGCCGATGACATCCTTTACCAGGTCCACCTTGGTGGCCCCGCCGTGCTGCCACTTCACTGGAAACTCTTTTACTTTGTAACCACTTCTCTGGGCCCGCACCAGCAGTTCAGTGTCCCAGAACCAGTGCTTATCCTCTACAGAGTCCATGAGTTCGAACAGGGATTCACGCTTGAATGCCTTAAACCCGCACTGGTGGTCGTACAGTTTCGAACCCAGCATGCTGCGTGTAAGAAAGTTGAACCCCTTTGATGCAAGACCGCGTTTCACGGAGCGTTTAACATCACTGGAAGGCATCATCCTTGAGCCAGTGGCAAAATCGTATCCTTCGGACCTTATGGCCTCGATAAGTTCTTCAAGGTGACCCATGTCGGTTGCCAGATCCACGTCAATATAACATAATATCCTGCCACTAGCTGCCATAAATGCCCGGTTCAGCGCCCTGCCCCTGCCCTGTCTTTCATCATTGTGAAGGTGTACCACATATTCCAGTTCTGCGGCCAGCTGGGATGCGATGCGGTCGGTGCCATCTGTGCTGCCGTCCTCTGCAATAATGATCTCGAAGGAGCTGGTGATACCGGACAGGGTATCGGCAGTGGTGACTACAGTATCATGGATGCGCTGTGCTTCATTATAGGCAGGTAATACAAGTGAAATTTCCGGGGTAATTGCTGATTCTCCTGCTGTTTTATTGGATTTAGTTAGATTTAGTTGAGTAGTATAGGTATCACTGATTAATAGGTATCACTAATTTGGTTATGGACATTATAATCTTTTATCCGCATGTTCAGGACAGTGTAGACCTGTATTTTCAGGACAGCCATTTTTTTACTTTCCTGTACCCATCATCACCGGCCAGGTGCTGTATCAGGGACCGTATCTCTTCACTGGACCAACCTTGTTTGATGTACTGTGGATAGATGGGAAGACGTTCCCTGAGAACAACATCCATGCCCACTTTTTGCTCAAGCTGCTCCACCGCCGGCCATTCATGTTCGGGATTGATGTGATCGATGGTCACAGGTGATATGCCGCCCAGGTCAGTCGCTCCGTGCTTAATAAGCATCCCGGGCGAGATGAGGTTGGGCGGCACCTGTACAGCTACATCATCAGGAAGTATCTCCCTTGCCAGTTCAACGGTCCTGATCATCTCATCAATCTTTGGGGGCGGGTGATGTTCCATTGCCGTACCCGGTTTTGGCGTGAAGTTCTGGATAATGACCTCCTGGATGTGTTCGTATTTCCGGTGCAGGCGGGCAATTAATTCAAGGGATTTGACACGGTCATCTTCTGTTTCGCCGATACCCACCAGCAGCCCTGTAGTAAAAGGTATCTTCAATTTACCGGCATTTGCAATACTCTCTATCCTTTTATCTGGTACCTTGCCCGGACTGTCCTCATGGGCTTGCAAATGAGCAGTGGTCTCAAGCATCAGCCCCATACTGGCATTTAATGGTTTGAGCAGTTCAAGTTCCGCGTATGAAAGCACTCCAGGGTTGCAGTGGGGCAGCAGTCCTACCTTAATAGCCATGCGGCACAGGTCCAGCAGGTAATCCAGGGTGCGGTCATACCCGATAGCCTTAAGCCGCCTCAAATATCCCGCATCCTCATCAGGCCGCTCACCAAAAGTAAAAAGTGCTTCGGTGCAGCCGCTCTGAACACCACTTTTGAGTATTTCCTCTATCCGGGCAGGCTGCATAATATATGCCTGCGGGTCGTCCGGGCTGCGCCTGAACCCGCAGTAGCCGCAATGGTTCCTGCACATGTTGGTAACTGGGATAAATACATTTTTAGAATACGTGACCACACGCGAATTTTGTGTTTCCAAAAGTTACCACCTGTAAAATATTGATAGATTATCTGACAAATTTCTCACGGAACTCCTTTATCTGTTCCACACTACCAAGTACAGCCAGGGTCATATCCTCCTTGATAACAGTTTTGGAGTCAATCTCTGAGCTGGCCTTATTTCCTGCATAAATCCCGATCACAGTGCAGCCGATGGTGCTATGCATGTCAATTTCGGCCAGAGTCTTACCCACCAATAATGAGGACGAACTGACTGTATATTTCTCTATCTTTATGCCCTCGTACATCATTATGGTTTCTTCCCTTAACGGATGGTCATGTGCCAACAACGCGATCCGCCCCAGCATCTGGCCGGCGATTATGGAAAGCGATGCAACATAATCGGCACCTGCTTTGTACATTTTGTCAATGGAATCGACTTCATTTGCCCTGGCCAGAATAACACTATTAGGATTCAGCTTGCGCGTCACCAGAATGGCAAAAATAATATCCGGATCAGACTCAAGGGCCATAATAACAGTGGAAGCTCGTTTAACAGCCACTTTTTTAAGGGTAGACTCGGATGCAGCATTCCCTGTAAGGTGGGTGAAGTCCACATCCCTGAACACTTCTTCATCAGAATCCACTACAACAAAAAGCACCCCTGCCGAAGTCAGGCGTCTTACAACTCTATGTCCCACATCACCATACCCCAGCACAATGGTGTGGTTATCTATAAAATTCACTATTTCATGCATTAGTATCCCGTTTGTGTTTATTGTGTAAATTTTAGAGACTTTTTATTATTTCCTGGAACGGGTTATAACCACAGAGTGCACAGAGAGCACAGAGAAAACAATAACGCTCTGTGTGCCTCTGTGGTTAATCTTCTTTGCCATGATCCGTTTAACCTACTTGATCAGAATAAATTAAATAGTCTCAAATTTTGTTTGTGTTTAATGTATAAGTTGTCTATAATTAATGTGTAAGACGTTTGAATTTCTTCAACTGTTCTTTGTTGCCAACCACCAGCAATATGGAATTCCTCTTTATTATATCATATGACCTGGGGTTAAGGGACAATTCGCCTCCTTTCCATATCCCTACAATATTGGCACCTGTCAAATCCCTTATCCTGGATTCTTTAAGACTCTTATTCAGCAGAGTGCTGCCCGGATATATTGGAAACTCTGTGATCTCGAGGTCATCCATGAAAGCGGTACTGTTGGCTATCCTGTCAGACAGGGGTGCTACGGCCTTGCGTCCAATGAACGAGCCAAGCAATGATTTCGGCGATATCACTCTGTTGGCACCAGCATATTTTAAATAATCCGAATTGCTTTTATCATTCACGATTGCCAGGATCTCTATGTTGCAAGATTCCTTTGTTGTCAGTATAATACTGGCATTTTTTTCATCATTCTGGTTAGCTATGAGCAACCTGGCCCTGCATATTCCTGCCGCTTTCAGTACATCTTCTTTACCTGGGTCCCCAAAAATACATTGTATGCCGTCATTTAAAAGTGACCGTATCTGCCCCTCATCGTCGTCCACCACAATAAAGGACTTGTTGTGGTCTTCCAGTTCGTTCACCAGTGATTCGACCATTGTGTTGTAGCCGCATATAATGATGTGGTTTTCAAGTTTTTTTGGAGCCAGGGTGGGCAGTCCCCCCCTCATCTGTTTATCAATCCACGGCATTACCACAAATGGGAAGAGCAGTGCAAAAAACAGTACGACTCCGGATAGCGACACAACTACACTGAATATCATTCCAACCGGTGAAGTCATGACCACATCCCCATAACCAACCGTGGTCATGGTGCATGTCACAAAATATACACACTCAATTAAGCTGAGCGATTCCCCCTCAAAATTTAATTTGATGAACATTGTAATATAGCTATACAGCAAAACCATCATCAAAAAGAGGAGAATATAGTTGTATATGCTCCAGCCCGATTTTTTTTTAATCATACATAACCATCACATGAATTGGTATGTAGGAAGATAAATATTATTTATTGTTTTGCAGTGAACATTTCAATAAGTTTAATATTCTGCCCTGTACTATGAGCAATGATGCTTGTATTATCCGGTGGTACAGGAACACCAAAACTCCTGGGCGGTCTTCGGCAGCTTGTACCTGATGAAGATATTACTGTTGTGGTTAACACAGCAGAGGACCTGTGGGTCTCGGGTAACCTGGTGTGCCCTGATATTGATACTGTTACCTACCTTTTTGCCGGTCTGCTGGATACGGATAAATGGTGGGGCATCACACAGGATACGTACCACACCCATGAAGCTCTTGCCTCGGCCGGACATGATGAGGTGTTGAGACTGGGGGACAGGGACAGGGGCACCCATATCCTGCGCTCGGAGTTTATCAGGCAGGGTGCTTCCCTGACAGAGGCTGTGGGCAGGACCGCACGTATGCTGGGGGCAGGGGCAAATATCCTGCCCATGTGTGATGAACCGGTATCATCTATGATAACTACTGACAGCGGTACTATGCACTTCCAGGATTTCTGGGTGGGGCAGCGGGGCAAACCTGAGGTGCTGGGTGTGGAGTATCAGGGAGCAGAGAATACTACTATTACAGATGCTATCCGGCAGGCCGTGGAGCGGGAGGATAATATCATTATCGGCCCCAGCAATCCTATTACAAGTATAGGGCCAATACTTGCAGTGAATGGCATGCGTGAACTGATAGGAAGCAAACATGTGTTGGCGGTCAGTCCAATCATCGGGTGTGAGCCTGTGAGCGGGCCTGCTGGTAAGTTGATGAGCGCCTGCGGGTGTGAGGTGTCGTCCAGGGGTGTGATGCAGTTCTATGAGGGGCTGCTGGATGTGTTTGTGGTGGATGAGCGGGACGGGCTGGGACTGCGGGATGTGGGAGATATGGATGTGGATGTGGTGAGTGCGGATACTATGATGACCTCGCCTGGGAAGAGTAAGGCGCTGGCGGGAGTGGTGATGGAGCAGTTAGTATAGTCAACCTGCTTTGGAATTAGAGAAATAGCTTATATTCAACTTCCCAGATTTTAGGTTTTCAATCTTGGCCGCTAGTGCCAAGTCAACCATGAAACGTATAGCGACCATATGCCCAATCTGATATGTTGTAGGCGGATTTAAAAAAATCAGTGCGACACTTTACGCTTGACTTGACACTAGCATGAATTTCATTTCAATTTTGATAGAAAGACTTCTCTTTCCATCTTTGCCTGTTTCATAATTGATATCAGCGTTCCTTTAGCCAATTCTTAATTATTTGGAACTGTAACAAGCAGTCGTTGGTCTTCATTCCATAAATGAATGTGACTTCCTGTTTGACGGTGGACCAGAAAACCAGACTTGGTCAGAACTTTAATAACATCCTTCGTCGAGAGGACTGGTAGTTTTTGCATATTTTTCTACCTCAATATCTAAGAATGATATCTTTTGATCCTTAGGGGCGAGTTCCATGAGGATTTGATAATGTTCTTCAAGTCCTTTTTTTAAGTTTACAAGAGCTTCCTCTTTAGTCAGTCCCTGGTCCGCTACATTTGTTACCAAGTCTGCGGCTACAAAATATTTTCCTTCCTTATGAATCTGGATTATGGTTTTCATATGTATATCTTTGTACTGGGGAAGACATAAAGTTTACACCACATTTTCATCTGTCATATTGTTGAGTTACTGGTCCGGGACTAGATGTAACGAAGCCTGAACAAACCAGTTCTGACCACCACATCACACCCCGCCCCCTTTAATATTCTACAGCATCCCCGCCCTTTATCGGTGAGCCAGACCATATATCCCTCAACCACAGCATACTTCCCCCATAATGATGTGTATCAAAACCACGCATGAGGTAATATATAATGAATTGGGGTATCCACTTATAATGAAATATCCAAAAATAAATACAATATGGAAAAGAGATGAAAACAACAAGTTCAGGATAATCGAAGGAGATTATTCAAAAATTGAATTTGCTGCGATTAAGAAATGGAATATAACTGAAAAAATAGATGGCACAAATATAAGAGTTATCTATAAAAATGGTATTGTTTCATTTGGTGGACGTACTGATAACGCTCAGATTCCTGCACATTTGTATGAATATCTGCAAAGAACATTTACATTGCTAATAATGCACGAAATGTTTGGTGATACAGATGTTGTTCTATTTGGAGAAGGATATGGTCCAAAAATCCAAAAAGGCGGTGGCTTATATCGCAAAGATGTAGGATTTATTCTATTCGATGCTTATATTGGCGGATGGTGGGTTTTAAGAGACTCTATAGAAGACATTTCAGATAAAATTGGTATTTCTTATGTGCCTTTGGTTGGAACAATGGAGATTAATGAAGCTGTGGAATATGTACAATCAAAACCAAACAGCCTAATTGCAAATGAACCTAAAATAATGGAAGGAATTGTTGCAAGAAGTACTCCATTGCTGCTGTTTAGAGATGGCAATCCGTTAATGTGGAAATTGAAAGTAAGAGACTACAAGGATGCGTAGGAAGTAGTCAAACGTTGCGATGGCACACCCAACCGTAGCAGAGCTGCGGAGCATATTGATTAAGATTACAGCCGTTCCATATAAATTTCATAGCCATTTATATCCCTTTCCACGATGGATAATCTGAATTATTTTAAAGCTCTTGACATCTTCAAAATAGACAACACGATAATTGCCAATTCTCAATCGAAACAGATTCTCTCTACCATTAACACCTTTTAATTTCTTAGTATCAAGTATTCTACTCTTTTCAGTATCACTTAAAGCATATAGTGCCTTTTTAACTCTATTTCTCATATCTTTTGGCAACGAATCGAGTTGATTTATTGCAATTTTTGATAATCGAATTGTTTTTGACATTATAACTCATCTAAAGATATCCATTCTTTTTCTTCATCCAGGATTTTATATTGTTCTTGCATAAATGCCTTATACTCTACTTTATCTATTAGATGCTGAATAATATCGTCGTAACTCTCTCCATTTTTGCCGATTAATCTTAATTTGTCTATTGTTCCGATTTTCAGTTTAACTGTCATGGTTTCCATATAAATCGTCATAGTAAATTTGTTTTTATAATTAATATAGTCTCCTTTTTATTCATTAGTAATCCACCCCATAAAAGCTATCATCCACTCAAGTCACATACTACAGATAAGATGTAACGAAGCCCGAACAAACCAGTTCTGACCACCACACCCCGCCCACTTTCAAATATTCGACAGCAGCGCCAGCCACTTATCTGTTAGCCTAACCATATCGCTTAGGCAATCCAGGCAAAGACATGTGGCATCTCCCCAACCACCGACATGCCCCCACCCTACTAAAACCAAAAGGCGACCACCAGTCCCAGGTGATAGTATCGGGCAGGCCCCATGCCGACCGCACAGCCTGTGATTACTATGACTCAAGTGGCGATACAATGAAAGAAATCGAGGGTACAGTCAGCAGGCTGGCCGGACAGTACGAAATTATCATGACGCAGATACCATGATGACCTTGTCAAGGAAAAGTGCTACGCTAGCGGAAGTGGTGATGAGCCAGATGGTGTAGTTATGGGCCACAGGGATGGAAGGGGCAAAACATCTGGGTTGATGTTCATGTTATACTAGTTTGCATGTATAATTTAGAACTGTAGATGACAGCCACAGAGGTCACCGAGACCACAGAGGGATGATTTAAGGCTGTGGAAAAGGCATCTGTCAAGTGGAGCCCATAGCGCACCTGTGCTCTATGTGGCAAAAAGCTACAAAAAATAATACGGTTTAGTATAGTATTCCCTGTCGGTTTGCTCGATATAAATATCTTAACTCAGGTATATATATGCAATTTGAATCGGATAATGGCGATTGCAGAGTCAATAATCTTCCCCGAGATATGCTTCAATAACATCCAGGTTTGTTTCGATCTCATCCGGGGTCCCGTGAGCGATCATCTTTCCACTGGCCATCACGAAGATCTCGTCAGAATAATTGAACACCACGTCCATATTGTGCTCGATTAAGAAAATTGTAACATCTTCCTTGAGTTCCAGTATTTTATCCATTATTTTATTACCCAATGTTGGATTGATGCCTGCCATCGGCTCGTCTAAGAGGATCAGACTGGGAACTGTCATCAATAACCTCCCCAAAGCCAGTAGCTTCAACTGCCCGCCTGAAAGCTCTTCTGCGAGTTGATCACGTATATGCATGATCTCCAGGAACTCGAGCACTTCTATCGCTTTTAGTGTGTTTTTGCGTTCTTCTTCCCGTATCTTCTTTCGTTTGAGAAATATGTTCAAGAACGATTCGCCGGTCTGGTTATGGGGGGCAACAAGCAAATTTTCCAGAGTTGTCAATTTTTGCCAGTTTCTCGACGTCTGAAACGTTCTTATCATTCCTGTCAGAGCTGCTTCATGAGCACTCAAATCGTCGATCCTCTCTTTTTCAAAGACCACCTTCCCAACGTCTTCACCGAATGGATCCGTCTTCGGAAGCCAGCAGGTGACCACGTTAAACAGTGTAGTCTTGCCTGATCCATTTGGACCGATGAGTGAGATCAGTTTATTCTTCTTAACAAAGACGTTAGCTCCGTCCAGGGCTTTGATACCGCCGAAATGTTTATGGATATCCTCAGCTTCCAGATGATACTGATCACAATCATCCGGTTCAACTGCCATTCTCATCCTCCGTTCCTTCAAAAAGTCGCTCCTTTTCAGTCAAACTCTGCCTGTTAGAGACGGATTCGTCCGATCTTGCACGTTCATCCGGTGTCAACAGCGATAGATACTTCTCATTGTCAGTTCTTGGTTCGGGAATTAAACCCGAAGGTTTGAAAAGAAGAAAGAGAATAAGTATTGTCCCAAGTACGACATATCTCATATTGAACGGGTTGATGAAGATATCGAGTTGCAAAATCTCCATAAATGAACCGAAGAGTGGAGAATCAGGTCCCACGTGCATGTAGATGTTCCTCTGGACAGCTTCAACCGATGCTGCCTGCATAAACAGGGTAACCAGTGCCGTCCCGAGAAAAACGCCCTTTCCGTTTCCGAGACCACCGATGATCACATAGAAGTAGAGTACGAAGGTTAATTCTGGTCTAAAATCCGATGCTTCAAATGCGTTAAATGAAAAGGCATACATAACGCCTGCTAACCCACAGATGAAGGCAGAAATAGTTGTTATTTGCCAGCGGTACCGATAAACATCCTTTCCGACGGAAGTCACAGCGATATCATCCTCTCGTATCGCTCTTAGGGTTCTCCCGTACGGTGATCTCCTGATCCGCTCGATGAACCAGTAGGTTGCCAGGGCAATGAGGAGAAACACCGCCAGTAGCGTTACCTCCCACATAAAGAGTTGATCCATGTCAAGAGCCGTAAATATCTGTATCCTTAAGAGGTTCTCGATCGATTCCAACACCTGATATATATCCATGTCACCCAATCTCATGTTAAAAGGAGGGATGTTTGTCAGTTCGATCTTCGCTCTATTGGAGATTATCTGTGTTGGTGTATGCGGCGGCAGAATCGAAGGTGCCCACAGCCATCTCTTCTCGTTCTGGAAAACAAACCGGATGAACTCCCCGCCAGCTATCGTCATTATTGCAAAGTAGTCGGCACGCAACCTGACGGTCGGGATGGATATTGCATAGCCAAAGAGAGCAGAGGTGATCAGAGCAATAATCACAGCTACTGGATAAAAGACGTCATATACACTGTAAAGAAGTGCGGAGATGTAGGCACCTAGAGCAAAGAAGGCTACCTTGCCGAAGTTGGGAAGACCCAGCGATCCGATTTCCAGATCCAAACTGATCGCCCCTACAAAGAATACGAGCAGGGCTGATGCGGTGCTGAATAACAACTTGGACTTTATCTCCAGCGTTGTGAGAGCATACAGGTAGAGGAGCACTACCGGAATGGCAAGGGTTAATCCGATCATCAGTTCAGGATGTTTTTGTACCAGACCGCTGAACCGTGATACATCCACTCGTTTCATCAGACCCTCTCCCTTGTAGCTTCAACGCTTCCGGCGATACCTCGCGGTCTCAGGAGTAGGACGATTATCAGTATTGCAAATGGAATTGCATCGGCGTAACCCGGTGAAAAGGTGATGGTAAACCCGATATACTCTTCGAGTATATCTTCCAGCCCCCCTGGATACTGGAACCATGAGAATATCACGACAGTTGCCTGGCGTGCATAACCGATGATGATGGCGGCTATGATTCCCCCGCGAAAGGAACCCACGCCACCCAGTATCACAACAGCAAAGAACGGGAGCAACATGTAAAGACCGGTTAAACTATTGAAAGGACCTGTCAGGTAGGGTCGGTATATCGAGGCACCCAGACCGGTAAGTCCGGCAGCAAGAAACCATGTATAATACACAATCCGTTTGGTATTAACACCCGAAACCTGTGCCAGTTCGATGGAGTCAGCGGTGGCTCTCATAGCGATACCGAATTTCGTGTGCCTGAACACGTAATCAATCGCCAGAACCATGGCAATGCTAGTTACAATGATGAGTATTCCAGATGTATTGATTCGTATCCACTGCGTTCCGAAGATCTGGTTATTCTCCATCAATGTGAAAGTTACGAAGTCATCCAGGGCAGGCAAAAATCCTGGTAGCAATGGTTGGGAGGTACAGTCGGGACAGATTGCCCTGTTGGGCTCCGGGTAAGCTCCAAATATCATTGCGAGAAGATTTCTGACAATCAGCCCTATAGCTATGGATGCGACGATGAAGGAGTCCATACCCACTTTCAACTTCCTTAACCGATCAAAGATCAACACTTCACAAAGAATTCCAAAGATTCCAACTACAAGAAACCCGAATACCGCGTGAACAAAGAGGTTGTTGATGAAGTGGGCAGTATCCCACGGAAGAAGATAGGTCAGGATTTGCTGGAACCACCATGAAGCGAACATACCCATGGTAACCCACTCCGCATGGGCAAAATTTGAGAATTTTAAGACCGAATATACCATATTAAGACCGATCGTCAGCATGATTAATACTCCCACATACACGAGTGCGAGTGTTGCATGGTTCAGTAGATTCGGGAGTGTCATTGGTTATCCGATTTCTTTCTCTTTTTTCGCTCTATCACCCAGATAGAGCTTCCGTATCTTATCTTCCGATAGTAATTCCTTTGCCGGTCCCTCTGCTGCAATCTTACCTGTTACCAGCACGTACCCACGATCAGAAAGCTCTAATGACCGCTTAGCCCGCTGTTCGACGAGAAGTACGGATATTCCCGTAGTATTTTTCAAGGAAACGATCAATTGTAACATCTCTTCTGCTAAATTGGGAGCCAATGCTGCTGTTGGTTCATCAAGGATCAACAATTTCGGAGCTGGCATCAGAGCCCTTGCCAATGCAAGCATCTGTCTCTCTCCACCACTCAGTAGACTGGCTTTTTGATTGATCCTTTCTCTCAGAATGGGGAACGATTCAAAGATCTTTTCTGATCGTTCCTGATAGTAACTGTCCCACTTCTTGACGAACAATCCCATCTTGAGGTTTTCTTCGATGGTCAGGCTGGGAAAGACGTTATTGAGTTGAGGAACATAGCCAAGCGGGATGCCTTCACGGATGATTTCATCTGGCTTCATCTGTCTCTTCCTGGTCTGTACATCAAGCCAGCCACGCTCCTCATCCCTAATTGTAACGCGCCCGTCAAATATCTTCACAAGTCCGATAAGGGTCTTTATCAGCGTTGACTTCCCTGAACCGTTGGGACCTATTATGGTCACCATCTCGCGCTCACCGATATGGATGTCCGCACCATTGATCACATGGAGTTTACCATATCCTGAGACTATGTTCTCAGCACGCAGGAAAGCTTCGGTCATGAGATAGAAATAACCAGTAAAAAGAGAGAAAAAGCTTCCAATGGATTCATTGTCAGCTTTTCCGCTTACGTCTGATGGTCAAAGTCACTATGCCCGCAAGACATAAAGCGACTAACAGTTCCAGATTCACAAATCCTGGTGTGGATGTTGTTATGGGCTGGACTTTCTCCTCACACGTGGCTTTGTTGTCGGCTATAGTCCAGACGGAACCGTCCTGCATAGTAATCTCTCCGGAATCAAGAGTTGCCACACCCTGCCATCTGCCGAACGTCGTATAGGTCTCGTCATTGAGTTGAACGTATTCGTAATGACCGATCACCTCACCAAGCTCGCCAAACTCGATGAATCCCGAAGCGCCATCGTGCGTGACACCATAGAGTGCATCCAGCAGTGTCTCGCCATTGACGGTATTCGCAGTGGCAAGTCCTTTGGCTGCAACATATACAGAATCGTAGGACAACGGTGCGTACGCGTTGAAGGCTTTTCCTGACGATTGACTGTACGCAGGTCCCTCCAGATAGTTCCATTCGGGATCGAACCACAATTGGTTGAACGATTGATAGCCGCCGCCTGTCAACGGGACCGGTGTCGTTCCAATCATCTTCTGCATCGCTTTCTTGACCGTGGCATCGTTTGCGAACGTGGCGGTTGTGGACCAGCCATCAGTAGCGATCCATGTGCCACCCGGTAGTTCGATTGCGCCCAGCCCCCATGCCTTCTTGACCGCCGCTGCCGCGTCAACGTCTATGAAATGTCCAATAACAAATTCGGGTCTCGCATCCATCATAGCCTGCACCTGGGCAGATACATCAGTTGCACCCGGATCAAATTCCTGGTCAGTGATTATCGTGCCACCTCTACCTTCAAAGATTTCAGTGAAGACCGTGATCAGACCGGTTCCGTAGGAGTCGCTCGTGTGAATCGTTGCTACCCTGGTCCAGCCGAATACCTGGACAAGATCAGCGACCGCTTTTCCCTGATCAGAATCCGATGCAGCTACCCGCATGAAGTAGGGGTATAGTGACCTATCACTGAGTGAGGGAGAAGACGAAGCATACGAGATCTGCGGAATCTTCTGCGGACCGAGCTCAGCCGCCATTGCTGCGCTTACACTGCTCCCTGAAGAGCCGATGATGATATGGACACCTTCGGCAATCAGTGCCTGTGCGGCGGCTGTACCGCCTGCTGCTGAGTTATCGTCATCTTTCACGATCGGAACAAGTTTGACTCCCTCGGGGAGGATTCTATCATCTCCTGACTGGTTGTTAATCTCGCTGACAGCCATCAAAAAAGCATCACGCCTGTCCCTTCCGGCATCAGGACGCTTAACGATGGGAAAAACTCCACCAATCTTGATCTCAGCAGGAAGATCGCTTTCTTCTTCCTGTTCTGCTGGTTGCGCTACTGTTGGTGCTGATATTGTGGAAACCAGTAGCACCGTGACCAGCAATATTGCTGTTCTTTGCAGTTTCTTCATTTATTATCTCCAATATTTTAAATCCTATATAAAATAATATAAGTCGAACTATGAAGTATATATAATTTGCTATAATTTCCGATGCAAGCTGTCCCAAAACCAATTCACATTTCACATTATACAATTCAATTATATTTTATCTCAACTAGGCAATTATTAATTGTAATTTAATATTATTATCCGATATAGGATGGATATCATTTGATTTGTACACATGCTTTTAATTTTGGGACAGCCTGCCAGGGAAGATAAAAAGTTTACACCACACTTTTATCTGTCATATTGGTGAGTTACTGACACCGGACCAGATGTAACGAAGCCCGAACAAACCAGTTCTGACCACCACACCCCGCCCACCTTCAAATATTCGACAGCAGCGCAAGCCGCTGATCTGTTAGCCTAACCATATCGCCCAGGCAATCCAATCAAAGACATATGGCATCTCCCCAACCACCGACATGCCCCCACCCTACTAAAACCAAAAGGCGACCACCAGTCCCAGGTGATAGTATCGAGCAGGCCCCATGGCGACCGCACAGCCTGTGATTACTATGACTCAAGTGGCGATACAATGAAATAAATCGAGAGTACAGTCAGCAGGCTGGCCGGAGAATACGAAATCATCATGACGCAGATAATATGATGACCTCGCCTGGGAAGAGTAAGGCGCTGGCGGGAGTGGTGATGGGGCAGTTGGTGTAGTCACAGGCTGCCGGGCTGATGGGTAAAACATCAGGGTTGATGCTCATATTAGCATTAGCAGGCAAGTAAAGATGATTCCTAAGCCGTGAATATCAACAGGAACATCCACACAGGAATGCACAGGATGTTCGTCCTCATCTCAAACAGGTTCCTGGTAACCACCACTCCAAAATCCAGACCCTGTGCCTTCATGAAATAGTGCAGGTGCTTTAGGTCATGCTCATAGATATTGTTCTGGTATTTCACTTCTACTGGCAAGATCTTCCCGTCAACGTCCAGCACAATATCCACTTCATGCTTTTGCTTATCAGTAAAATATGAAATATTCCTGATATCGAAAAATCTCCTGAACTCCTTTACAGTCAGCAGGTTGGAATCTACTACCGATTCTACCAATAGCCCAGTGTTTTCATCAATTAAACTGCGATTCTTGAGCAAGGCATTCCGTAATCCTGAATCGATCACAAAGAACTTTCTGTTGGAACGTATTTGTTTTTTCACGTTCTTTGAGAAAAGAGGTAAAGTTCCTATCAAATGCGTGGATTCCAGGTAATCGATCATGTTTATGAGCGTATCTGTGCTGATAGAGAGTGCCTGTGCTATCCGGTTATACGATGCGGTCTGGCAGTTGTTCTGGGCAATGTATGTGAGTATCTTTTCAAGATACTGGGGGTGCTTTATCTGGTACAGTACAGCAATATCGCGGTATATGGTCTTTTCAACCACGTCGGCAATAAGGATGTCCTGCCATAGCCGTATGTCTTTTGCAGGATGGTATTCAGGATATCCGCCAGATAAGAGATATTCGTTGGAATAAAGTACCAGTTCGTTCTGGTATTTTGTGAGTTCGAATTTGTCCCTGTTTACATCAATTTTGAAAATATCCTTGCCGCCATAGGGTTTTAACAATTCGGTCCTGCCTTTGAATTTGATGAATTCCTTGAAGTTAAGGGGTAGTATCTTAATCTCAGAAATCCTCCCGACAAGTGATTCCCTTGAGTATTTTAATAGATGTGTGGCGATTGAACTGGATATTATGAATTTGATGTTGTATTTCAGGTCAAAATATCTTTTTAGCCACAGGTTCCAGTCGGCCAGGAAATGTATCTCGTCGATGAAGATGTATAACTTTTCAACATCCCGTATTGGCTTTTTGACAATCTTTTCGCGATATTCGTCTATTATGGTCTTCAGGGGGTCGGTCATCATCTTGACCAGGGGGTCGTCCATTGATGCGAACAGGATATGCTCTTTTTTTGTGCCTGTGTCCAGAAGATGGTCTATCAACTGATACATGAGCGTGGTCTTCCCAACCCGCCGCGGCCCTATGATGGCTGTGATGCGTTCGCTTTCAAGAAACTCTACCAGTTCGTGGAATTCTTCTCTGTGGAGTTTTTGGAGTAATACGGGGTTAACGCTTCCGCTAATCCACCATTCGTTTACTTCCTGAAGGTAATGCAGCGTCTCCATGGTAGGTGGGTTGGGTTGTGAGTGCTTATATGTTTCCATTGTAATCGATGAAAAGACGGAATTTTGTCGAGTCTACTGGATGAATTGATATTGGTTGGTTGTAGAGGAAATGGGATACGGACCCCGGACCAGATGTAACGAAGCCTGAACAAACCAGTTCAGACCATCACACCCCGCCCCACTTCAAATATTCGCCAGCAGCCCCAGCCCCTTATCTGTCAGCCGGACCATATCTCCCTCTAAGGTCGCATACTCCCCCTTCTTAAGAAAATCCAAGTGGTAGTCTACCTGCGACCTGTCAGTTCCCACTTCCTTAACCACATCAGGCAGCGCCTTCCCGAAGGCACCGATAGACACGATGATCCTCCTCCGCACCGGATTTCCCAGCGCCTTGAACATCATGTCATGGTCGCCCATCTTTGCCTCACGAGCCGTAGGGCCTCGCATTATCATGTCTTCCAGTTCGTCATCGTCAATATTCGGTACCATAAACTCAACCCTGAAATGAATCTTTCAGTTAATCGGGCATAAACCTTAACTACACGTCTTGAGACAGGATTGGGCTAAAAAATTAGTGTGGATAGGAAATTACGAACACAGATCCAAACTGATCTGCACAGATCAGAGTGCATCTTCTGTGTATATTTGGTTAGTGCCGCCACGAACAGTAAAAATATAAAATATAAAATATAAGTTATGGTATGAACGCAATATTCACCACCCTGTGCCGCATCTTTGCCGGGCAGGCCCCATGCCGACCGCACAGCCAGTGCTGACATAGACTCAAGTGAAGATATAATGAAAAATGTGCGGGGGACGTGATTCGAACACGCGTACTCCTACGAGACAAGGCCCTCAACCTTGCGCCTTTGACCTGGCTGGGCAACCCCCGCACAATGTTTTATTTTTTTTTATTATTGTGCGCTTGAGCATAGCGAAACGCACACTTCGATTGAACCTTGTAAGGTTCGACTGTGGCAACAAACGCACAATGTTTTATTTTTTTATTATTATTGTGCGCTTGAGCATAGCGAAACGCACACTTCGATCAAACCTTGTAAGGTTCGACTGTGGCAACAAACGCACAATGTTTATATTATCATTGAGGAATTACTCTATTTCAGAGAGTATTTCTTTCAGTTGTCCTGCCTTCTGGATAATGGTGTCAGCACCCTGGATCACCAGTTCTTTTACCGGATATGAACCATCAGATTCCATATTAAAGATATATGAATTTGGCTTTTCCATAACATCAATGGCATTAATATCACAAATCCCCATGCAAAGTTTACACAAATTGCATTTCAGGGGATCAGTGACCTCCAGCTTATCATTATTTATAACCAGGATATTCCTCGGGCATTCATCCACACACCTTCCACATGAATCACAATCTTCCTTTATGGTGATAATCGGCATGTTCTTATAGCCACATCCAACACCTGCCTGCCATTTCGCATGCTTACGTCCAATTCCAAGCTTTGCAACAGCTTCCAGTACAAGCGTTTGACGTTCTCTTAAGTCTATGATCGGTATTTTCTCATCAGCCACAGTAACCTTTGGGTCACTTGATAACAGATCACCCGAATATATTATTTTCGGACCCTCAGCACTCAAGTTCAGTGAAAGCTGGCATCTGGTACACCCTTCGCCGTCACAGTCACAATCCTCAGGAAGCACATATGATTCCAGATCAGTTATAAGCGGTATCAGTCCCATTCTAAGTGCAATCTGCTCGTCGAACAGGACAGATGTATTATCATAGATATTAACGTAATCTATCGCCATTGTTGGAACCTCAGCCAGTATGATCCTTCGCAGTCCATTAGCAATAGCAGGTTCAATATCATTAAGTACGAACCTGGCTTTCGTGTCAGATAATTCAATGATATCTATATCCATTATGTGCCTCACTCAAACTCTACGTCCACGGCGTCCGCCTTTGGATTGTGTGCCGTCATGTGGTATGGGTGTAACATCCTCGATCCTGCCGATTCTGATACCAGCCCTGGCAAATGCCCGTATGGCTGCCTGGGCACCGGGACCCGGACTCCTCTGTTTATTACCGCCAGGTGCACGGACCTTGACATGAATACCCATTATACCCTTATCCTTGAGCTTATCAGATAGCTGGTTAGCCATCTGCATTGCAGTATATGGAGAACTCTCATCGCGGGCCGCCTTAACGACCATTCCTCCGCTGATCTTAGCAATTGTCTCTGCTCCTGTCAGGTCGGTTATTGTGATTATGGTATTATTGAATGATGCCTGTATATGGGCAATACCCCATTTTCCTTCTACCATGATATCTTACTCCTGTAAATACTATTTTTCACCAGATATTTTTGTATCTTTGCCGGCAGAATCATCAGTACTGCGATTTCCACTATCTTTGCCGGCAGAATCATCAGTACTGCGATTTCCACCATCTTTGCCGGCAGAACCATCAGTACTGCGATTTCCACTATCTTTGCCGGCAGTACCACCAGTACTGCGATTTCCACTGCCTTTGCCGGCAGTACCACCAGTACTGCGATTTCCACTGCCTTTGCCGGCAGTACCACCAGTACTGCGATTTCCACTGCTTTTGCCGGCAGTACCACCAGTACTGCGATTTCCACTGCCTTTGCCGGCAGTACCACCAGTACTGCGATTTCCACTGCCTTTGCCGGCAGTACCACCAGTACTGCGATTTCCACTGCTTTTGCCGGCAGTACCACCAGTACTGCGATTTCCACTGCCTTTGCCGGCAGTACCACCAGTACTGCGATTTCCACTGCCTTTGCCGGCAGTACCACTTGCACCGCGATTTGCGCCACCCGGGCCACTACGACCGCGACCGCCAGCTCCGCCGCCGCCACCGCGGCGACCGCGACCACGTCTTCTGTCTTCCTGTACTTCCTCGATCTGGGCGATCTCTTTCTGGACGATCTGGGCCGGACGCTGAACATGTGACTCGCTCTTGAGCGGAGAGTTCAGATAGTATTCGATCTTCAGTTCCTCTTCCTTTGTCACCATATAGCCAGGCACTGTGACTTTCTTACTCTCTATCGCTATATGACCGTGTGTGATAAACTGGCGTGCCTGTCTCAGTGTATTAGCAAACCCCTGTCTGTAAACCTGTGTCTGGAGCCTGCGGTCCAGGAAGTTCCTGGCATCCAGTGCCAGTATATCGTCAAGCCCGCCTTCCGGGGACAGTATACTATACCGCTTGAGTTTGGCCAGGATATCGTCTGATTTCTGCTTGACATGCCCGGTCAACTCGCCTTCAGTGATCTCTGCCAGCATTTCCATAGCAGACCGTCGATAATTCCTAAGCAAGGTCTGTGCTTTCCAGACTTCACGTTTGTTCCTGAGTCCGTAAGTCTTTATATGCCCAACCTCTTCAGCCATCCTGGCAGCCTGCCAGGGGTGTCTGGGTGTATCATATGATTTTGTATTCTTACCTGGGTATCCCATAAAATCTCACCACCTATTTAGGCTTCCTCTTGACACCCACAGTAAGTCCTTTCCTGCCCGTGGATCTTGTTCTCTGGCCTCGCACCTTATGACCGCGCTCGTGTCTGACACCCCTATACGACCTGGTCTTTTTCAGGGTGTTCAGGTCCTCTCTTTTAGTAAGTAGAACATCTGTTGCGAGAATATGCTTGTCATCCCCGGTCATTAAGTCTTTTCTCCTGTTGAGCATCCATGTGGGTAAAATGGATTTAATTTCCTCAATAGTCTTTTTCAATGAATCGATCTTTTCATCATCCAGATACCCAATTGTCGCACTCGGGTCAACATTGGATCTATCAGAAATAATACGTGCTATGCGCCTGTTTATGCCCTTGATACCGGTAAGGGAATATTGTACGCTCTTTTTACCTTCAAGGTCAGTATTGGCGATACGCACTATATGTTTAATTTCATCCTGTTCGCTATTCTCTTTTTTCTTTGCCATCTATTGGTTTCCTCCGATAGGAACATATTTCCTATAGCCCCGGAATATTTTCACGGCGCCGCCCCTCATATTTTGGGCGCGGTTATCTCTTTGATGTGGACGCCAACTAAACGTACGTCTACTAAAGATACAGCCCTTAGATGCATTGCTACTTAAAAAACCTTGTGCAACATTACACTTGTTTCGCAAAGCTTATCCGCAGTACAGATTGTACCCGCAGCGTTTGCATACCAAGTCATCATCAATCCTGTCAAACCCATACCGGTAATCATGAAGTATATTATCTGCTGCATCTACCATATCTGACAGGGCATCATTATCCAGCGGTTTCACCCTTGAGGCAGTATATTCCTCACCGTCCAGTTCATACACCCTGGGTTTTTCCTTTGCCAGTAACTCAAGTGTCAGCTTTTGCACTCTGTATTCAGGATACATATGTTCGAACCCGTGTGCGTATAAAAGTAATTGTCTTGACCTTTCAACAGGTCCGGGTTCGTTCCCGGTCTTATAATCAATGATCTCCACTTTATTATCAGACCCTGGTATCAGGTCGACCCTGTCAATGAAACCCTTGAACTGGTGGTCCCCCAGCAGTACGGTGAACCTCTTTTCCACCATCATGTTATTTTGAATAGAATCTTTATTGCGCTGCCAGAACACATCCAGTAAGGGTTTTGCTTTTACCATGTCCACCCATTTCCATTTATCCTCCTTTACAAGGCCGAGAGTGACCTCATCAAGCTGTTTTTTAGTCGAGACCTTCTGGCGTACAGCTTTCTCCAGGACCTTATGCACGAAACTTCCGATATTCATGGCCCCGTCACTCTTCTCCATATCACGGGTAGGCATGCCCAGTATATGTTGTAACTCATACTTTTTAGGACATTCCAAATAAGTGTTCACTGCCGAAACACTAAATGTGACATCAGAAGGAGGGGGAATACCTTCATTACTCCCGTCCCTGTCCAGTATCTCCTTTGCATGTCCGGCAGGGTCCAGTTCGCCCCAGTTACTATTAATAATATCAAGATAATCCTCCCCGTTACCATCCCTCAATGCATGGTATACTAGTAGGTGCCCCATGCTCTCCTCAAATGAACCCGAATCAAGGGATTCAATAACCAGCTTTTTCCTGTGGGTTTTGATACGCTCAATCTCACTGTCCCTGATAACCTCTCTTGAACTGACCTCGCTGTCGCGCAGGTATGTGATATCAGGTACATCCACTTCATCCTGGTCCACAGCTCTCCAGTTGTCATGTCCAATGTCGACCAGGAATTCCGATGGATGGCGCTCCCGTTGGCCGTACTGGATACCAAGTGTAAGGTACAAGTGTTCCCTTGCCCTGGTCATGGCCACGTAGCACAGCCTTCGCTCTTCTTCAAGTTTTATCTCCCGTTTCAGTTCACGTATGGCACTCAACCGTTTGGACCTGGAACTGAAATCCTGCTTAAGCAGGTCACGATACAGGTCTATTAGTTCAATAGGTATCAATGGCTCAACACCACCTCTGAACAGTGGAAAGCGGTCCTTTGCCATATTTGTCACGAACACGGTATTAAACTCCAGGCCCTTGGATGAATGAATGGTCATAAGATTCACTGCATTTTCTTCCAGTATCCTTGCAGCCGGCGGGTTCTTGCCCATCTCATCCAGTATCTCAAGGTATGCAATAAACTCACCCAGTTCCCTGCCGTGTGAGGTTTCGAATTTCAGGGCCATTTCATACAGGTTCCTCAGGTTCAGCATAGCCTCCCTGTTCTCCCTGGTATCCTCATTGGTGAACTGGCGGCTCAGGCCTGATGCGTCCAGTATTTCGATCAGAATATCAGAAACGTCCAGTACAAGTTTGTCTTTCAGCCCATCTATCCGGCTTTTCATCTGCGTCACTACCCGCTGTCCTGATGGCGATAGCCCCAGTTCACTGAAATGGTTGTAGATGGCATCCTGGAAAGATACCCTGTGCTGTTTAAGGTACTCGCCAATAACGATGGAATCCCCTGTATCAAGTGCATGGTTGTAGTGGAACAGCCTCCACCAGCTTTCAGTACCCCTTGCCCTGGGATTGACAGGTTATCCAGCACATAAAGGTAGGCCAGTGCGGTCTTGGTCTCAGGACGCTTTAAAAAATCAGTATCATCCTTCACACGCACAGCATGTCCCCTTCTTTCCAGTGCCTGCCTTATCCTGCGCCCCTGCGCATGTGTGCGGTACAGTACGGCAATATCCGACCTGTCCACCCCGTGTTCCAGGCATGTCTCGACCTGTTCCACAATGTACCTGGCTTCCTCGTTCTCGTCAGCAGTCTCAACGATGTGTACATCTCCCCCCTCAATTTCATCGTAGTTATGAAGCTGGATAAGCAGGTCCATCTGGTCCGAGCCGTAGTTATGCCGTATCAGGTCATGGGATACCCGCAGTATCTTATTAGTAGAACGAAAACTCACATCAAGGGAAACAATGTCATCAGACCCGACATCAAAGTTCCGTTTAAACTCCTGTATGTTATTTGTGTAGGCACCCCTGAATGCGTAGATGGTCTGGTTGGGGTCAGCCACCACTGTCACGTTCTTCTCTTTCCCTGCCAGGAGTCTGATCAGTTCGAACTGGACATAGTTAGTATCCTGGAACTCGTCAATGATGATATACTTGTACCTGTCAGTGGCACCGTGGGTCCCGTATGTGTGCAGGAATTCCAGTGCCTTTTTGTTCAGGTCGCCATAATCCAGTGCATTCCTCTTCTTCTTACCGTTCTCATACTTTTTCCAGGTTTGCACCATATCCCTGTACCTGGCATATTCCGTATATTCCTCGTTGAAGTGGATCCAGCCCTTCTTTTCCTCTTTCAATGCCTTCTTTTTTGCATCGTCCAGCAGGTGGAAGGTATTTAGCCGGGTGGTGTTGTCGTAGTACAGCTGCTCCCATTTTCCCTCATACGGTTCCATATCCCTGAGTAACTCTTTTCGCCCCTGCAGGAAATCCTCCATGTTCTCTATGGTGATGTTCAGGTCCTTGGCTTTGGAGATGGATGAAGTGTACAGTGTCGCATCCCTGATATTTATGCCAAACTTCATGTGCAGCATAATGGAAGTGTCTACGTCTTCCAGGATGGAGAACTCGGGGGACACACCGCACTTGTCGGCATTCTCCCTGATGACCTCTGCGCAGAAGGAGTGGAATGTACTGACATGCACATCCAGACCTCCCAGGAGCTGCTCGACCTTGTTTTTCATGTTCCCGGCAGCCTCCCTTGAGAAGGTAAGGGCAAGTATCTGGCCCGGGTCGATACCTTGTTCTTTTACCATGTAGGCTATTTTTGTAGTGATGGTGGTGGTCTTGCCTGTGCCCGCACCTGCCAGTATTAATAGGGGCCCACGGGTGTGTTGTATTGCATCAAGCTGCCTTTGGGTTGATGCGGTGAGTAGTTCGTTCAGGGTCATCCTGTATCTTTTATGCTGCTTCTTCTATCTTGTATCTTTGTGAATTTTTCGTTAAGTGTTTTTATCTTACCTGTATTAATACCTAATTTTCGGAGTGTTTGAACATGTGTTGATAGAATGCAGAAAATAAGAAGAAGTGAATGAAAAATTATCTTACGTTTAGGATTCACTACTCTCATCACTATATAATTCTTTTACAAATCTTTTTAGTGGAGGGGACTTAGAGGATATATAAAATACAATAAAGGCTGCTATTAAAGCTGACCATGCATAATGTGTTACTTCAAAAGCAATTGTGAATAATACATCTATAATTACAAAAAATGTTAAATACAAAATTCCTCCTTCAACGGAATGAATCTGCTCAAGTAACTTAGTTTGACTTATAACCAAATTTGTTTGATTGTTGACCAACTTTGTTTGATTTTCAACCAAGCTC
>Ga0255383_1021_pt1 | contig 26664 bp, 21 predicted proteins | sample ANMaggSSYBR01C12_FD_182100 | JGI IMG/M metagenome (GOLD analysis project Ga0255383, IMG submission 182100) | Sediment cell enrichment communities from methane seep in Santa Monica Basin, California, United Staets - ANME aggregate JGI... | ecosystem: Environmental > Aquatic > Marine > Cold seeps >...
TTCTCTCCTTTCAAGAGTTGAACCAATTACGATGATGTTACACCACAGCCGGTGATATATTCCAGCGAACCTGAAAGGACTTTTCATGATAACTGTAAACGGAGATAAACTGGACTGGCATGACGGTATGACCATCAGAGACATCCTCAATGCGAAAAATTACAAATTCAGAATGCTTGTTACGAAAATTAACGGAACCCTTGTGAAAAGAGCCGACTACGATACAACCACCGTACCTGATAAAGCAGATGTTAAAGTAATCCACCTTATATCCGGCGGATAAATTGTCCTCAACAAGAACGGCCAGATTTCTGCTCCTTGTCACCGCAGCCATCTGGGGTCTGGCTTTCGTCGCCCAGCGTGCCGGTATGGATCATCTTGGTCCAATGGTATTCAACACCATCAGGTTCGGCCTGGGTACACTGGTTCTCTATCCCATCTTTAAAGAATACATCAGCAGGAGTTACATAAAGCAGGCTATTCTTGCAGGATCCATTCTTTTTGCCGGAGCTGCTCTGCAGCAGTGGGGTATTGTTTATACCACCGCCGGCAAGGCTGGTTTTATAACCGGGCTCTACATTGTTTTCGTCCCGGTTCTTGGTCTTATAAGTGGACACAGAGAAGGGAAGAAATTGTGGGTTGGTATCCTTCTTTCACTGACAGGGCTCTGGCAGCTAAGCTTCTCGCAAGGTTTCACATCTGTTAATCCGGGAGATCTACTTGTACTGGCAGGTGCGGCAATGTGGGCACTTCATGTAAGATTGATCGGCAGATACGCGAAGAAATACCACCCCGGAGGGTTCGCAGTAGTTCAGTTCACCACAGTAACCATTCTGAGCGCAATTGCAGCCCTCATCCTCAGAGAATCCTGGGGGGGAATCACAAGCGTATGGCTTCCCCTGGCATACAGCGGTTTTCTCTCTGTAGGAATAGCCTTCACGATTCAGATATTCGCCCAGAAACAGGTAAAACCCGCCCCGGCAGCAATGATCATGAGCCTGGAGGCTGTGTTCGCAGCCCTGGGAGGTTGTATTGTCCTGGGAGAATCCCTGACAACTCCGGAACTCACCGGCGCAGCATTGATGTTTACCGGAATGATTATCGCCCAGCTGCCTGCCAGAAAGAGAGCCTGACCCTTTCCCGGATAGCTCAAAGCTTTTGTCAAGTGGTCCATGCACACAGGTGGAATCATGAAAATCGAATTCGAGAATTAAAGAACTCTTTTATCGAAGATTCTCTACCGGATTTACTGTATCGCAGTAAAACTTTGCAGCAATACAATAAGCAACAGAAGAAAAGCTCTCATCCACTCCACCCGTGGTTCCAGGAAAGTTGTTTCCAAACTAATAAGTCTTGTTATGCAGGGAAGGGCATTTTATGCCACAGCTATACCTTCTCTTTTAATCTGCCGCACAAAAGGATCCTCTTCATTAAAATTTTCAAGACTAAACGGCAACGGCTCAAGGCGTATATCAACCGTTACTGCTAGTTCAGTGAGTCTGATCCTTTCTTCAAAACGGTCATTACTGACGAAGCTTGTTTAAGAACATCTGTACTTTCTCTAAAATTGCAGCTTCGATTTCAGCCATCTGAAAATCTACTCTGCTCTTTTCAATTCCGGCAGGGTGAATTGTTGTGTACACTTCTTTCTGAATTCCCTCTTGTAGTAGTCAGGATATCTGGATTCCAGATTGAAGGTTGAATTGCGAAAACAAAATCCCGACAGGAGAGTAGAGCATCATTATTGCACATATCATATACTCCCAGCTTCTGCCTGTATCTGAACGTCAAGCATCAAGCTTTATTAACCCGTACGAAATACAGTACGACCAGAAGGTTGGCCGACAACAGCATTATGCAAATGAACTGCGCCTGTAGCAAGCAAGTTTTTGTTACGCCATACCAATACGAGAGCAGAGGTGGAAGAAAGTACGGTTTGTTAACCCAGCTACTCGTCGAAGGTGGCTTTGATACAACCCCAGGTGCTTCTAGCCAGACTTGTCAGATAGTGATCGTAAAAATGCAAATTGTTCGCATTGTAATTACCAACGAAGAAGCCGGGGCCATCCAGGCCAAGACCGTATTTGTACGCGATATCATTGGGAGATGCGGTAATAGTGTAGCTTATCCCTGTTGTGCCGGTGTCCGTATGCTCTATGAGTTTATTGCCGCCGGACCAGTCGCTTATCCAGACACGAAGGTTACCCGCATCCCAGACACACGCAACACCAAATCCACCCACTTCGCTGCAACTCCAGCTGTCCACTACTGAGTGTGTGCTAACATCGTACTTGTAGACAATGGAAGGATCATCGGTTACGAAAAAATTCTGATCCAGAATCCACAGGTAATCACCATCCCACTCGCATCCTCCGAAACCACCGGTGGCAAAAGGCGCGCCGAGCTGATAAACATCAGGAGGAAGCATCGGAATTCCCGAGCTGTCCAGTTGCCATGTGTACAGATAGTAGGGAACCGGAGCGAGGGGGTTGCTCTGCGTTACTCCGTAAAGAACATCGTCCTGATAACACCCGAGACCGGAGAGGAAATCAACATTGTCAAACACAGTCCATGTAACTGTTGTTCCGCCCGAGTAAGAACCGTACGCCACCTTGTTGCTGGAACCGGAACCACCCTGACTGACATAAAGCATATTGTGATTATCGTGATAGCCCACCGCAAACATTTTTGACCAGCCTGCAGGCCCCGCGATCTCGGCGATTAAAGTACCACCATCCGACTCACTCTGTCCGCCACCCGCTGAAAGACCTTCTGCTGATCGAAAACCAAAAGAAGCAGCTGACAGTATTAAAACCAGTACAACAATGCTTGAACCTGACATTTCAATTCTCCCTCAAATCGTTAAACAGACACTACAACAGCAGTGCCTGAAAATAGTTTCTCTGAACACCGTTAAGCCAGGACCAATTATAGCACAGATCATCCGTTAAGTCCACACAAAAACACAACTTCCCCGACCTGGCTTCAAACAGAACTCAACCGATCTGCTGACAGAAAAACAAGGAGACAATAATGAAAACTCCAACCGCCTCAAGGGGCGGGGAATTAGACCCTCCTTAGATTAAAGACTGTTTCAACCGGTGAGTCCACATTATGATCTTCCTATGAAGAAGATAGTAACAGCGTTTCTGCTGATAGCGGTCTGCTCTGCTCACTCCACCCCCTGGGCCAGCGGCTCAACAGGACTGGACATGAGTTACCTGTACTGGGAACATGGAGAAGATTGTGTCTGGGGCTATCAGGTAGCTTTCGGACCGCGAATAATTGATAATCTCTATTTCCGGGCCAAGGTAACAATTCCGCTTCCAACTCCCATTTTCGCAATTCTTGGAAATCAGGTTAATGCCGGAGGAGAATTTTCCTGGTTAATGAAAAATCCTGAACAGGGATTCGCGGTGAAATCCTCCATTGGAGCCGCATGGTGCCTCCAGTGGCCGGAAAACATAATAGTGCCCCACACAAGTTCCTCAAACAAACATGCCTACGACGGAGCTGACGGTATCAGAATGGAAGCTCTTGTAAATCTCGGATACAAAACCGGCAGAGGAGCCATCTGGCTTGATCTTGGTATTGATCACCGGATAATGGATGTGACAAGAACTGTAGAGGGAAGGGAAAATGAAGAGTCCTTTACATTTACCGGGCCTCATCTGGGCATCAGCGGTGATCTGTATTTCTAAGAACTCTGGGAGCTAACCTCTTCAAACCCGAGAATCCGCAGTAGCAGTTAACGAAATTGGATTGATGCCAGCATGGATGATGATAAAGGAGAATCAGTCTCCCGCAGCTTTTTCACTGATCGTTTCAAAGAGGGAGTAGATCCAATGAGAAAAAGAGCAGTCTCCATTTCATTCACTATGATCTCTACAGTCCTGTTGTTTCTTATATCCTTTTCCGCCTACGGTCAGATCACATTTGAATGCTGCTACGGAGGATCCGCCAGAGAGGAAGGTCAGTCCGTGGTGCAGTGTTCCGATGGTGGCTATGCCATATGCGGATACACGAAATCGTTCAGTGACCCAATTGCGGATGTCTATCTGGTAAGAACAGACGAATACGGAGATACCCTCTGGACCAGTTGTTTCGGCGGAAGCGGATACGAACTGAGCTATCAACTCGAACAGACCATCGATGGCGGCTTTGTAATCGCGGCTCAATCCAGCTCATACGGCAGTGCTGATCAGATGTATCTTGTCAAGACGGATGATTCCGGTAACCTCCAGTGGCAGCGTACATACGGAGGGGGTTACACGGAAAAGGCACATTCCGTTCAACAAACAACGGACAACGGCTACATCATCGCGGGTTCAACAAACTCAATGGGCTCCGGAGGTTACGATATGTATCTCGTTAAAACCGATTCTCTGGGTACAATGGAGTGGCAGCGCGCATACGGGGGTTCGGGTACAGACAGGGGGCACAATGCAGTGCAGACCTTCGACGGAGGATATGCCATTGCCGGATACACTGAATCATGGGGCGCAGGAGCGTGCGATGTGTATCTTGTTCGTGTGGATGCTTCGGGTGATACACTTTGGACAAGGACATACGGAGGTGGACTGGAGGATCTTACACACTATGGACGGTGCCTGGAGCAGACATCAGATGGTGGATTTGTGCTAACCGGTTATACCAAATCGTTCAGCAACGGTCTGTATGACATCTATCTTATCAAGACAGATCCACTGGGAAACCTCGAATGGCAGAAAAATTTCGGCGGCAGCGACATGGATATGGGCCGATCCGTTCAACAACTCCCGGATGACGGTTACATAATTGGCGGTTCGACCAAGTGCTGGGGTTCGGGACTTTATGATGTCTACATCGTACGAACCAATGCGGATGGCGAGTCTCTCTGGACCAGAACTTTCGGGGGAAGCGGCTACGACTACGGCGAGTCCGTGCAGCGCACAGCGGACAATGGGTACATTATCGGTGGCTTTACCAAGTCCTTCGGCTCCGGGGAATTCGACATCTACATGATAAAGATGGAGCCGGATACGACGGGCATAGAAGAAACAAACACTCGCGGAATCAACCAGCTCACTGTTTCAATATGCGAACCGAACCCTTTCTCGGGCATAATGGAAATCGATTATAATCTGATATGCGAATGCAACATGCACATCTCGGTTTTTGATGTTCACGGCAGAATGATCAGGATGCTTGTTGACAACATGGAGAATGCAGGCAGTCACACTCAGGTATGGAACGGAAAAGACGATTCCGGTAATGATGCTGCAAGTGGTGTATACTTTTTAAGGTTCAGTACAGGCGAAACGTCTGTTTGCAGAACGGTATGCCTGCTGAGATAGCAACTATGGTAGTGCTTCCCTTACTGGCGGCGCATTGAATTGCCACTGTATGCTAATACAATAACAAAAACAAACAGGAATTGTATTTGACCGGGTGCTTTGTCTGAGTAGAAGTGAAACATCAGTAAATACAGGCATCCAGCAGTATATGTAATCTGTATTCTAGTACCCTGTCAGGGAATAACTGTCGCATTCTGCTGGCTCTTAAGAGCCCCAGCGGCGTTACTGGTTCAATTACATAGCGGTGCTATGCGCATAAACCAGTGCCTTGCTGGAACTCTTAATAGCAGCGCATTATACCGACACATATTTCATGACAGGGTACTAGAGTATGTAAAATGCTCTGAGTGCACCCATCAGATAGGAAAGTCAATTCCTGGGATAATGCTAATACGAGCCAGGTTGATTCGATATATTCCGAACACCTGAGACTGGCACTAATAAACGCAAGATGGTTCATACGCTGCCGATAAGTTCAAGCAGTTCAATTTGTTAGTACCTGTGTTTCCAGTAATCAGGTTTTCTGTTGAGGTGCATAACTGCAAGTATGAAGATTTCGTTTTCCTCGATGCTGTAGAGAATCCCATAAGGAAACCTGTTTGTTTGGCATCGCCGTATCTCATCATCAAGAATGGGCCATGCTTCAGGATACTCCAGAATATTCTGTATAGCCGAGTAGACTTCTATAGAGAAGTCATAACCGAGTCCACCTTCACACTCTTCGTAGTGATTAATGGCGTTGAAGAATTCAGCATCCGCTTCCGGGTGAAAAGAAAAGGTCATACCCCAAAGTATTCCTTGACCTTGGCGAATACCTCATCGCCTGGAATTGATTTCACTTTGCCTGATCGCAATTCAGAAAGACGATGCTTTGCAGTATCAATCCAAATCTTGTCAATCTCTTGGGAGGGAGTATTGAGAGAACGAAGAAGACGATCTATTATTATGGCTCTTTCTTCGACCGGTAGAGATTCTGCTTCTTTTAGTATTTCCTTAGTGCCAAACATAATTGCCTCCTTTAGAACTCTGATACACTATACCAGTAGATTGATATTATGGCAATGGCTTTGACTGTTTTGGGGGGGATCTGAACTGGTATTTTTCCGAGTAAAACAGGGATTTTCGAATTCCAGCGCTCCTTCAGCCTGATTCATCCAGATAAAGAAACAAGAAATTCTAATTGTCGGTACTTGCAGCAATCGCTCCATCTTTCGGCATACAACAAAGAATGGTGTATAGGTCATTTAGATGCGGCCGGAGTAATCACTATCTTCATATACAAATGACGCGATAGCTTCCTGCATCTCCAGATTATCAACATGAATAAAACGTTTGATATTACCCCGATTAATCTTCAGCGTAGTCATTGATTCTAACAGACTGATGTGCAATGCCCATGTCACTTCAGGCTCGTCTTCCAATAATACGGAGAGAAGCTCAATCTCATCATGAGCTTCGAGTTTGCAGAGATGTTCTATCGCCGCTGTACGGTCACTTTCCAATTGATGAGCATCACCGGCCAGCGTAACGAGATTGCGAATTGCCTCATCCACTGGTGCATGGGATACATAGGTGTATAGTGTCTCATGTGAATGTGTGAATCGAGTTGCAGGCCGTTTAAAGTGTTCCCATGCAGTATGTGCGATGTTAATACTCGGAGGAGATGCCTGCCCCATCTCGTACATGACATTCTTGCGCACAATAAAACTCGGGTCTTTTAACAACTTTATCAGGCTATCCTGGGCATTCCATGTCCGAAAGCACTCCGCTGCCCTGTAACGAACCAGTATATCGGAATGTCCAATCAAAAAGGCTGTCAACTTTTTACGTTCAGATGGATTATATGCCTTCCAGTCAATGCCGGAGAACATACCTTCGATTATTGTTGTCGATTCATCCGGATTACTCAGTGTGCTTATCAGTTCGTCAAGCGGAACCTTTATTGTGATTTTTTGATTTGCCGGTGCGGAGTTATCGGCAACAGGGGAATCTTCGCTACCATCAAGTTTCAGCTCGTCTTCGGAAAAATTCAGCATCTCCCAGATCGGCTGAAGCCATCGGCGAATATGCTTACGAACCACTACCGATTTATGCGTCAGTGCAAGACCAAAGCTGTTTCTCAAGGAATCATAGCTGATAGATGCCTGTCCGCTAACGTCTTCTTGCGGATGAGACAGCAGCTCTTGTAAACGAATGAAAACCCTCTGACTATGATAGTACTGCAAAGTGTTCATTGCTTCATTGACTACTGTCAGCGCCGAGTCATGTGTTGCGCGTAGAAGAGGCTCCTGTGCATGAATCGGCTCATCCCACAACAGCACAAAGGCTGCATATTCACGTATTTGAGGGTCGGGATGCTCAAGAGCTTTTATCTTCAACTCCTGATAGCGGGGTTGTTCGAAGAAAAAATCCATAGCGAGCAGAGCCGTTGACTGCAGCGGGTGACTGGCATCACCGGCAACCTGCGCCACAATCTCCGGCAGATCAAGGGGCATACAATGCAGAGCATGTTCCTGCAGTATTTTGTCGCCTTCATGCCACCAACGAAGCAGTTTTTCCTGTTCAATATCCGGCGTTCCCCATCGCATTTCTCTTAGAATCAAGCCTGCCTGCCAACGGATATCCTCGTTGATTGAACGTGTTTCAAGGATCTCATACAGGGACAGCCATGTCCTTGGATCTGAGACTGCCTGTAATACCTCGCCGATGTTATCACTTTCCTGTATCGTGGTAGCAGGCGCAATGAGACGATCAACGAGTTGGAGACTCCAACTCCTGTCTCCTGTGGCGCAAATATTTTCGTAAGAGGGAATGCCGGTTATATGGGTCACGACTGCATCCTTAGCAGAACCTTAAAAAGAATGTACGAAGACAATTCCCGCACTGTAGCCCCAGGCATCTCTTGAATTGTCCATCTCAATTGCACTGTCTCCAAAATTCTCCTCACACATGAAAACTCCAACCGCCCCAAGGGGCGGGGAATTAGATCCTCCTCAGATTAACGATTCAATGGATCTTTTCCGATGCAGTATTCTTCACAAGACGGGCGTGAACTGGAGCCTCCTGTCATCACTGAAAATGGATTTAAAGATCATGCTATCCACAAACGACCCTCCGATTCCCGGGTAAATCATAATTGAGTGGCTGCGCTGGAAGACACCCCCGCTGTCAAAATAGAAATATTGTACCGTACCGGAAGCTGCTGATGAATGGGAATAAGACCAGAGCTGTTTCGTCTCGCCCCGGATCTCGACTGTCATAATACTGGAGACAAAACTATCCAAAAAAAGGAAACTATCCTGTCCGATCCCAATGTACAGATTGTAGAACAAGCCACCGGTTCCACCAAGGGACACTGACTCAGAAATTATCAGCTCATCTACCCCATCGCCATTCAGATCGAATTCCGCAAAGTATCTCTCAGGACTGAGTATTGAGTCGGTCAAAGGCGCGAATAGAACCTGACGTGTGTATGCTTCTTCTTCTGCATAACAGGTATTTAGGGAACCTAGAAACAGCACGGTTGCTAAAAACATTTTCATTTTCTTCAGCCTTCAATGCTAAGGGGCAACGTCAAATAGATAGACCCCGTCCGGTAATCATATACCAATTGATAAGGTAAAGTAAATAGGGCATCAACACTTGACAAAAGTGCCGTATTTCGTTATACGGCAGGGCGTTACCGCACCAATAACAACCTTTGGCCGAAGGGCAGCACTACCATGGAAGAATACTCTATTCTCATCAGAAAACAAGAACCTTGGTATTCTTTTCACACTAAACGTTGACACCGAACTCAGTCAAATACTGAAGAGAACGTTCAAGCTTTTCAACAAATGTCCTGAGATAAAGAAGCGAAATTCTCAAGGATCTTGAGCTTACGCCATTGAAGAAAAGAAAAAGCGTATGGCGGAAGCTGCCTGGATAAGGCAACAGAGAGGATTAATGATTCCAGAACACTTCAGTATTTCCTTCAGTCGCACGATCCTGGTAAAACACCCCCAAGGGCCACCCGACATGAGAACGTGAGAAAGGTACCTGGAAACTTTCTTCCGAAAGGAGTGTCTCAGTCGCCTATGTGCCAACATGTTACTGTCATAACAGCGCAAGGTATGCCAAGCATTATCGACAACCTGCCTGGAGCACATTGCAAATGTTTACAACAATATCATTTTGCCTTCTGCATTATAGCTGCCAGCAGTGAAGTGAAATAAATACACTCCGCTTGGCACACTCTGATTACCGGCGTCGTCTCCCTGCCATATCACTTGATAAAAGCCTGTGTGTTGCTCTGCATTGACAAGATTTCTTACCAGGCGGCCCGAGAGATCAAAAATGTCCAGCCTTACATGCTCTGTGCCGCTTTCTACCTGCAACTGATAATTTATCCTTGTAGATGAGTGGAATGGATTTGGGAAATTCCGGCTTAAACAACATTCCTGGATTATTTTTACCTCTTCAATAGCGCTTGAAATAACTTCCGCTTCAAATGTTACTGTATCCTGACTGAATCCTCCTGTGTAATCAAAAGCAATCCAGCCGGAACTGTCAGCTGCAAATGTGTCATACGCAACACTGTTAATCTTAACTTCCACTATCGAATATGGAATAAAATCCCCAACTGTATGTGATGTTGTAACTGCCGCACTTTCACAAATCTCCTGCCACTTCTTATAACATGTTCCTGTTGTATCCCATGTTATCATCAATACTTCAAGAGAATCTGTATCGGGAATTACTGTCATGTTAAAAGGTGATATTTCAAAAATTGAGGGATTGCCTTCGGGAGAACTCACTGCAAAACAACTTTTATCCGGGTACCATGCTGGCTCTGTAATTGTGTAGCCGCTCCCGCTGACCATCGCATAATCAAATACACGTCCGTCGGTATATACAATATCTGTAACACCTGCAATATCTGTATTCAGCATTTCCACCTGGAAACCGGGTTGATGAAAGTCATCTTTTACAACAAGATGACCTCCGCAACGCACATAGTACGCAATTTCAGACTCAATTCCACTGTAAGTGTTGTTTTCATATGTGACAAGAATGTTAGGGTGTCCCGTGTTGTAGTCATCGTGTATTCTGTACGAATCAAATACCACGTTATCTTTGAGTATGACATTGTTACAATATCCAGTTACGCCAAAAACCGAATACCCGGATCCGTTCACTGTGTTGTCTAAAAATAGTGAGTTGATAGTTCCCATCGCGAACATGGGATAATACATTATGTCTGTAAATGTATTGCTTCTTATCACATGATTGCTTTGACGATTGGGATTTGTCTCAAGTTCATGAAAATAGATATCAACCCCGCAGTAACAATCATAGAAAGTATTTCCGGCCACAGTCATATGGCTTGCATAGTCGCAGAGTTGTATTGCTCCGTGATTGTATGTGTGTTCAAAATGGGAATCAGAAATCAGCAGATGATAGCTTTTCTCGCTTGTGCCGTATCTATCACCTATCGCATTTATACAGAAATTGCTGGAGTCAAAGAAAGTGCAGTTGTCTATGACAACATCTCTTACGCCACCGCCCAGATTCATGATGCTTCTCCAGTTTGGAGCAACAGATGTATTTGTGAATGAACAATTCTTAATAACCAGATCAGTGATGTTGCGAAGAATTACTGTGTGGCATCCGAACCGGGTAATATGAATACCGTCAATTTCCAGAAAGCCGGGTTGATAGGGTGTATATGAATAGAATATCTCAAGCCCGGCAGTATATATCCCGTCACCATCCCACACCGGCATCTCTGTATTGTCGGGATGTGATTTTATTACTACCCGGTGTGTTTCAATGCCCATATTCTCAAAATACATTGTACTTGTTGTGTTTTCGAAATATGTCCCCTGCAGTACCCAGAGCGTATCCCCCGCATGAAGTTGATATACGGCATAAGAAGGGTTCTGCCATGCTGAATCAGCAGATAAGCCTGTATTGTCATCATTGCCGGTGGGACTGAGATAGTACACCTGTGGATAAAGCATATCTCCACTGAGACCAAGCTCAGCTCTTTTGGCTGTGATTATTGAATTCAACTCAGCCGGAGTTTTTGTTGTAAAAACAAGGTCTTCTGACAATGTCTCATTCTCTTCAGTGTCTACCGCTCTGATTCTGAAATGATAAGTTGTTCCTTCCGCAAGCCCTGTTATCTCTACCGAGTGCCAGTAGCTCAATCCGTATATGTCTGTCAATAGCCCATAACCTGTATCTGCACCGTATTCAACCTGCCCTGTAGCTGCCGTGTCCGTGTCCCATCTGACAACAACACTGTTGTCCCTTATCGCAACCCTCGATGTTTGAGAAGATGACTGTATCAGCTGTCAATGCCCCCGGGAAGATAAACAGCAACTCAGCAAGAAACAGAACAAGGGAAGTTGTTTTCATTTCTCATCTCCTGTCTTTATATCAGTACCGTTATTAACAAAACGATAACCTGTATCCAAAGCGCAAGTCAATAACTGATTTTAGCTTAGAAATTCAATTATCTGAAAAACTGACACTGGAAAATCGAACAGAATAGCAATATGCGATTTGAATCCCAAGCGGCTCTGGTCTGCACAACCGGACAAAGGCATAATACCGGTAGATGATATTACTCACTGGCTCGCCTGCTGTTTTCTAACGCTGTGCTTCTGAAACAGACAGTTAGCTGAAAGTTTAACTCAAGAAGAAAGAGGGCTCAAAGTGTACAGCCTGCTACTGTTTTCCCTGACCGCTTTGCAGATGTCATTGAATCCCAATACCATTGATGTGTTTCACAAGGAGATGCCCCCGTCACTCCAGACCCTTGAACAAACCAATGCAGTACTCACAGAATTCTCTGATGAGTATGAGATTGCATACCACCTGATTACCGATACTGCCTCTTCAGAGCTGATCCAGCAGTACAACCTGCCGGATACTCATTTCCCGTTCGCTATTACAGTCAATGGGAAATACTCCGCCACAATCAACGGCGAAACAATCTACTTTGTACACTTCCCCGTGTTCATGCACGGAATTGGCAGGCATGAGGGGAACTGGTCGATGAATCACCTGGAACAGGTACTTGTTGACACATCGCTGCTGATAGAGGAGAACATCCCTCCGGTTCTTGACGAATCTGAAGAAACAACAGAATGCCCGGGCGAAGAGTAAAAACCTACTCAACGATCTGATTTCGCCGTATCTCTCTGCGTCCTTTGTCAAACAAAGAAACAATCACCGGAGAATACAATGGTATTTCCGTGTTCAGGGTATCGTCCCAAAGAGGTGTATACATTTCAAGGTAGACTATATTCTCAAATGAATCCCGCAGGGAATAACGGGAAATCTCTGCAAGAGACGCGAGATCCTCAGGGAATATCTCAATCGGTGCAGAACCCCATGAGTCCCTGTAAACAAGCACATTATCACGGTATTCAAGGCTCTCTGCTCCATCCCGAACAACAAAACAGGTGCTGTCACTGCCAAGATAAGACCAGAGGTTCAGTACATAGTCATTCCAGTCTTTACAGAACTGCTCTGCTTCAGGATATGACCTGCCCCCCCACGATTCAAGGAGCAAACCTGTTTCCCGATCCCGATAAGCCTCAGAACCCGGCTGACCAATGTAAACCAGATTCAATCTACCCTGTGTAAAGACATCCATTGCAGCAGCCTCTCCCGGAGGAGTAACGATTGAAGACAAAAGTAACAGAATCAGCATGAATTCTCCCTTCAACTCTACTATACAACAGAAGGGGAATCCCTATTCCAGAAAGGGGTACCTGTAATCTCGAGCTGGAGAAAAGGTCTCTTTTACGGTTCGAGGTGTTACCCAGCGCAGCAGGTTAAGATGGCTGCCTGCCTTGTCATTCGTACCGGAACCTCGACCGCCGCCGAACGGCTGCTGACCCACAACCGCTCCAGTGGGTTTATCATTTATGTAGAAGTTCCCAGCCGCGTGGCACAACCTGTCCATTGCGTGAATAATCTCCCGGCGATCTCTGGCAAACACCCCTCCAGTCAAAGCGTAAGGGGATGTGCTGTCGCAGAAAGCAAGAGCTTCCTCAATCTTATCATCATCATACACCCATACAGTAAGGACAGGGCCGAACAGTTCTGTCTCCATTAGCTCATGCCCTGGATCAGTAACTTCAATTACAGTCGGGGCAATGAAGTAACCAAAAGATTTGTCATGCTTTCCCCCGCAAACCACAACGGCATCATCTGATTCAACTGCTCTGTCTATGTAAGGTGTAATTGTATCAAAGGCGGTCTCATCAATCACAGCGTTTATGAAATTGCCGAAGTCACGGACATCCCCAACTCTCATAGACCCGACCATCTCAGCAAGTGATTCTCTGACAACAGGCCACAAACTTCTGGGGATGTACGCTCTGGAAGCTGCACTGCATTTCTGTCCCTGGTACTCGAAAGCGCCCCGGGCCAGAGCTACTGCTATATCACCGGCATTCCCTGAAGGGTATGCGAACACAAAGTCCTTGCCGCCGGTCTCCCCCACCAGTCTGGGATAGGAGACATATTTCTCGAGATTGGATGCCACTTCTCTCCACAGCCAGTTGAAAGTGCCGGTGGACCCTGTAAAATGTATTCCCGCCATGTATTTGTGCTGAAGCACTGTCTGACCGCACACACTGCCCTTCGAGGGAACAAAATTGATCACACCGTCAGGTAGCCCGGCTTCTTTAAGAATCTCCATGAGATACCAGTTTGATAGAACCGAGGTAGTCGCGGGTTTCCAGACAACGGCGTTGCCCATCAACGCGGGAGCAGTGGGCAGATTGGCTGCGATTGCTGTAAAATTGAACGGTGTAACAGCAAAAACAAACCCCTCCAGAGGTCTGTACTGCAACCTGTTCATCTGATCATGCCCTGATACGGGCTGACCCGCGTATATCTCTGAAGCAAATGCCGCATTCATCCGCAGAAAGTCAACTGTTTCCGCAACCGCATCGATCTCTGCCTGATAGGCGTTCTTGCTCTGCCCGAGCATGGTTGCGGCACTCAGCAGGAATCTGTACTTGTCACTGACAAGGTGAGCTGCCTTCATGAACACAGCTGCTCTCTCCACCCACGGCACCCTCATCCACTCCGCCTGAGCAGATACCGCAGCATCACAGGCATCAGCAATCTCCAGAGCACCCACGCGGTGAAACCGGGCAAGCACATGCCCGTGGTCATGGGGCATAACAACCTCAACCAGATCACCGGTTCTAACTTCCTCCCCGCCTATAACAGCAGGAATATCAACAACAATGCCCGACTGACGTGTAAGCTCCTTCTGAAGCTCCTCCCGCTCAACTGACCCCGGCGCATAAGTAAGCACCTTCTCATTCAAAGGCTTCTCTATTGAAAAGTTAATGTTGTTCACAAACACCTCCATATGTGATAAAAGGAGCCGTTATGATAATGCAGCATACCGTATTGTCAATAAGAAAAAGCCCGTCCTTAATTGACATGAGCTATGCAGACTCAAGGACAAATAATTTCATTTGACTGAATGTGCTTGTGGTTTTTTTTGAATCAAATTGTGCCTGAGTATTAACATGAAAGTCTTGATTTATCCAGAATGATGTAATAGAATCACTTAGAGAGAACCGTTTGGGAATTTGTTGTATTCGCTTGAAAACAAGATTTGGCGGTTGACAAGAAAAGGATGACTGTGAATAAAGATTCGGCTGTTTATTCTCAACTCATAAAAGATTGCTTTTGGGATTACAATATCACAGAAGATGACATCAAAGCTATTCTTCGATCTGATGACTTCAGGCAAAAGCAGTCGCTCTTTTCAAAAATCATTTACAACTCAACAGACAAAGCGAGAACGCTACAAGTCTTGTTTAACGAAGAGACACTCAAAATACTATTTTCCACATTCAAATCAGGCTATAATCAGACTTATATTAATAGGTGTGTTTTGCTATTCAGAAATATCCTGTTGGATGAAAATAACTACATTGAAAGTTTGGCATGAAAGAAACGATAAATTATAAACAGCTATACACATTGCCAATAAGAAGTCCATTGTTGAAAAAGAGGTATTGATAAACAGATTGAACAGTTTCCCCCTTCAGTGGCTGGAAAATATAAAAATGATAGAGAATTTCGAGATAAGCAAAGATATGCTGAAGCAACTCTGCAATGATATCTTAATCGGTCGGAATAATTCTTTCTATATATCGAAGTAATTACAAGCGAGCCACAATCATAAAATAGCTATACGAAGAAGATACAAGTTCTACTTCTCCGGTCAAATGCATTACTTTCCATTACAATATAAAAAGCCCGTCCTTAATTGAGACGGGCTAAGGTCGCCCCGCAGGGCGTTGCCTGCGAATCTAATAAGAATCAGATTCTTACTAGGACTTGCAGAGTGATACTTACATATGAATATTAGAGAATGTTGTCAAGGCAAGCTATTAAGGATTGATAAATTCAGATTGGAGCGGTTATGCTGAGAGAAGACAGAATTCTTGGACTGGATTTGGGCACTAACTCACTTGGTTGGGCATTACTAAAGTGTAATCCAGAAACAAAGGAAATAACAGGTCTGATTGATGCAGGATCAAGAGTATTTGAGGCCGGAATGGATGGTGATATTGCCACCGGTCGTGCAGAATCCCGCTGTGCGGAGAGAAGAAGTGCTCGCTCCATTCGAAGAAATCTGGAAAGACGCAGAAGAAGAATGAAAAAACTCAAGAATCTTCTTCAAGCGTATGATCTTCTTCCAAAAGGCGATGATATTGAGAACATCATCCATAATCTGGATAAGCAAGTCAGAATGTTCATCAGTTCTATTCCTTCAAGCCTTAAGCCAGATAACGATATTCTTGCACACACATATCCATATTTCCTCCGTGCATGGGCAACAGAGCAAGAACTTCCAAAGCATCTGCTTGGCAGAGCAATTTATCATCTTGCCCAGCGAAGAGGTTTTTGGAGCAACAGAAAATCCATGACTGAAGAGAAAGAACTTGGTCAAGTTAAAAAGGGCATTGCTGATCTTCAGGAAAGAATGGATGAAGCCGGATCAAAAACCCTTGGTCATTATTTTGCATTTATTAACCCAAGAAAAAAGAGAATCCGCGGTCTTTGGACTTCACGTAAAATGTACCAGGATGAATTTGTGATCATAACGAATAGACACAAGGCTCTCCTTGACAAAAAACAGGTAGCTGCATTGAAAAAAGCGATCTTCTTTCAGAGAAAGCTGAAGAGCCAGAAATCATTAATCGGGAAATGCTCTTTGGAAAAGAACAAACGAAGATGCTCATGGTACAGAAGAGAAGCACAGGAATTCAGGTATCTTCAGAATCTGAATAACCTTCGACTTATCACACATGACGGCGAGCTTAGAGAACTGGATACTCAAGAACATCAAACACTATTGGAAATTCTTTCCGGCAAAACTCAGACTCTGGATAAGAACGGAAACATTTCCATGGCCAAGACAAAGAAAATCCTTGGTCTTCACAGGAAATCAAAATTCACCATTGAAGAAGGTGGCGAAAAAACACTTAAGGGTAACAAAACAACAGCAAGAATCATTGATGTAATAGGAACAGACTGGCTGAATTTCTCTCATGACAAGCAAGAGAAGATCATCCACGACTTAAACAGTTTTGAGAAAGCAGATGCTTTAAAAGCCAGAGCTGTCAAAGTTTATAATCTTTCAGAAGACAAAGCTGAGAAGCTGTCACTGGTCACACTAGAGCCGGATTACTGCAATCATTCCTTAAAGGCCATTAAGAAACTGCTACCATTAATGCGAAGCGGCCTTACGTATGGTGAAGCCGTCAAAGAGGTTTACCCTGACACATTCACTTCTTCTGGAATCGCCTTAGATACTCTTCCTCAACTGAATGCCCACATTGAGAACCTCAGAAACCCAGTTGTAGAACGATGTTTAAACGAACTTCGCCAGGTTGTAAACGCAGTGATAAAGAAACATGGCAAGCCAGGAACCATTCGGTTGGAACTTGCAAGAGAGATGAAGAACACAAAAAAGCAAAAACAAAAAATAGTTACAAAGAACCGGGATATTGAGAAAGACAGAAAAGCAGCTCTTGCAAAAATTAAAGAAGAATTTCCAGGTCTTGCAGTGAGCAGAAATGATATTACCAAAATTCTCCTTGCGGAGGAATGCGGGTACATCTGTCCGTACACCGGAGAGCACATTTCAATATCATCTCTTATTGGAAGAAACCCTAAATTTGATATCGAGCATATCATTCCAAGAAGCCGGTCAATGGATAATTCATTCATCAACAAAACTCTTTGTCTTCATCATGAGAACAGGAATGTAAAGAAGAACAGAACTCCCTACGAAACCTATCATGGTACAGCTAAATTCGATGACATCTTACTAAGGGTTGCCAGTTTCAATGGCCGTCTGGCAAAGAGAAAACTTGAGCTTTTCAATATGACTCCAGAAGATGTTGAAACTAATTTTGCAGACTTCTCAAACAGGCAGTTGAATGACACCAGATATGCTTCAAAAGAAGCAGCAGCCTATCTTGGCCTCTTGTACGGAGGACTCAATACTTCCATTGATGGCAAGCGTAGAGTAAATGTTCTTTCCGGTGGGCTGACTGCTCTGGTAAGATCTTTCCACGGGCTAAACGCAATCCTCAATGACGGAGACACCAAAAGCAGAGATGATCACCGACATCATGCAGTAGATGCAATTGCAATTGGTGTAACCTCCCCCGGTATGGTAAAACAACTATCTGATTCCATAAGACTTCAAGAACAACAGGGTTCCGCAGAGCACTACCACACAGGCAGATTCAAGGAAATGAAAACCTGGCCTGCGATGTTTATGGAATCCAAAGCAGTAGTGAGCGATATCATCACCTCACATCATGTTTCAAAGAAAATAAGAGGTGGGCTTCATAAGGATACATTCTACTCCAAAGATTACGAGTTTGAAGTAAAGGGAAAACTGAAGAAATTCAAGCATGTCCGTGTGGAACTACCCAATCTTGAAAAAGGGATGATTCCAAAGATTGTTGATAACGGTGTAAGAAGAGCAATTGAAAACAGGCTGAATGAACTGCAGATAGATGACCCGAAGAAAGCTTTCAGAGGTTACCAGAACATGCCTGAACTCATGAGTAAAGACGGCAACAGCAGAATACCCATTAAGAAGGTAAAGATCAGAAGAACGCAAAACACAATTATCATGGGAAAGGAAAAACGCCAGAGAAATGTGGTTAGCGGAAACAACCACCACATGCTGATCTATGCTGAGCTTGACAAGAACGGTAATGAAATAAAATGGGTTGGAGAAGTAATCACTCTTCTTGAAGCAACAGAACGCCTGAAGAACAGGCAGCCTGTAATCAACAGAAATGTTGGGCCCGGCAGAAGATTCATAATGTCTATTAAAGGCGGGGACATATTTGATATGGAGATTGAAAGTATTCGCAGGTTAGTGATAACCAGAATAGTTCCTCAATCATTACAACTGTCATTTGCTCTGATTAATGACGCAAGGCTCTCTAAAGATATTAAGGCTTCACATAAGTGGTTCTCTAAAATGCCAAATACTTTGAGAACATCAAATCCAATCAAACTAACCATAACCCCTCTTGGGAATCTAAGAAGAGCTAATGACTGACCGTATCATAGATCTCTCAAACTATGGCGGAAAAGTGCGACTTGAGAATCATCTTCTGGTAATGGTTTTCAATGAGATCAACACTGTTACCGTCCCCATTGAGGACATTGCTGTTCTTATTCTTGAGAATCATCAAATAACCATAACGCAACCAGCTCTTGGAGCACTGGGAGAGGGCAACATACCGGTAGTAATCAGTAACAAAAAGCATATGCCATCCTCCATCCTTCTACCACTCGTGGGCAATGGAAAACAAACAGAATACTTTTACGATCAGATAAATTCCCCTGTCCCTGTACGGAAACGGGCTTGGAAAGAAGTAATCCAAGCAAAAATCCTGTCTCAGGCAGAGCTACTGGCAATTACAACCGGAGGAGATTGTGGCTTAAGACAAATTGCAAAAACAGTTAAATCAGGTGATAGCTCTAACAGGGAAAGCCTTGCCGCCCAGAGATACTGGCAAAGAATACCCTATCTGGACAGACGGCATCGCGACAAGGAAGACGCAAATATTTATCTAAATTATGGCTATACCATTCTTCATGCAATGGCTTCAAGAGCTGTATGTGCAGCTGGGCTTCACCCATCCCTGGGAATCCAGCATCATCACAGAAATAATGCATTCTGCTTGGCAAGCGATGTGATGGAACCATTCCGCGCTATTGTTGATCGAGCCGTATGGAAACTATGGCAGGAGAATGAAACAGATATTTCGCTTACGAGAGATAGAAAATCAAAACTACTTTCTGCGCTACTGGGCAAAGTTCTCGTTAATGGTGAGCGAATATCTATATTCAGGGCACTATCTGGAATCTGCGTTGGACTAAGAAAACGATATGGCGGTATAAAGAATGCTCCGTTATCACTCCCTGATGGTTTATTTGTAAGCTGACGGAGTATGAATCAGGACAGAGACTTTTCGGAGATGAAGATAATGTGGGCAATTGCAATGTTTGATCTGCCTGTCAAGAAAAAAACCGAGAGAAGGTATGCTACTCAATTCAGGAAACATCTTCTTGCAAAAGGTTTCACAATGCTTCAATTTTCTATTTATGCTAAATTCTGCTCATCAAGAGATTCAGCGAGATCTGTAATCAGCTCAATTAAGGCGACTTTACCACCAAAAGGCAATGTAAGAATTGCTTTGCTGACAGACAAGCAATTCGGTGACATGTATGTATTCACAGGGCAAAAACAGATTGACGGTTCAGAAAGAGAGAACGAAACGGCTCCAGAACAGCTGATGCTATTCTGAGAAATGAAAGAGTTTCCTCTTAAACAACACCCGGCAATGATTTTTTCAAGACTTACACCAAACTTATCATGTTTGATTTCAGTACATTACAGTCATTGTAATGTACTGAAATCAAAAAACTCTGCAAGCCCCAGCGGGAAACACAAAACTAATTATGCTTCCCTTAATGTACTGAAATCAAAAAACTCTGCAAGCCCCAGCTGAGAGAACGGCATTGCACCTATAGAATCAATGTACTGAAATCAAAAAACTCTGCAAGCCCCAGCCTGCGCCTGAGTATATCCACCACTCCCCCAAATGTACTGAAATCAAAAAACTCTGCAAGCCCCAGCCCACGATTGGTTTCCTATTACGGCTTAATAATGTACTGAAATCAAAAAACTCTGCAAGCCCCAGCGACATCCGTGAGAGCGTCGGAATACTTCTTAATGTACTGAAATCAAAAAACTCTGCAAGCCCCAGCGCGGCCCCTTTCTTTGATGCCATCTCCCATAATGTACTGAAATCAAAAAACTCTGCAAGCCCCAGCGTATAATGTCTTTCAGAAAAAAAAACACCAATGTACTGAAATCAAAAAACTCTGCAAGCCCCAGCTGATCCTCTACTCAGGCAGCTTGTTCTACCAATGTACTGAAATCAAAAAACTCTGCAAGCCCCAGCAGAAAACATACACGCAACGCATATGATGGCAATGTACTGAAATCAAAAAACTCTGCAAGCCCCAGCATTGCAGTACCGCTGTGGCTATTCTGGGTAAATGTACTGAAATCAAAAAACTCTGCAAGCCCCAGCTGAATCGTGTGCGGGCGGAACTGCTGCCCCAATGTACTGAAATCAAAAAACTCTGCAAGCCCCAGCGGCGAAGGCCATGACAGCCAGTAGCAACAGAATGTACTGAAATCAAAAAACTCTGCAAGCCCCAGCTATATTCCTATTCGCACTAGCACCTGTAAGAATGTACTGAAATCAAAAAACTCTGCAAGCCCCAGCACCGGAAAACAATTCAGGCGGGGTTCCTCGAATGTACTGAAATCAAAAAACTCTGCAAGCCCCAGCAGCATACAGGAGTTGTCCAGTATCTCGGTAAATGTACTGAAATCAAAAAACTCTGCAAGCCCCAGCGCCATTGCTGGTGAATGTGTGGTATTTGTAAATGTACTGAAATCAAAAAACTCTGCAAGCCCCAGCTTGAGCAATGAGCTCTTGCCTGATCCTGGCAATGTACTGAAATCAAAAAACTCTGCAAGCCCCAGCCAGAGTATCATCAGAGCCATGACGATCAATAATGTACTGAAATCAAAAAACTCTGCAAGCCCCAGCCTATTCAAGAGCACATAAAGAACTTATGGAAATGTACTGAAATCAAAAAACTCTGCAAGCCCCAGCGCAACTCCAGATGTTGGATGCCATCACTGGAATGTACTGAAATCAAAAAACTCTGCAAGCCCCAGCAAGCTGAGAAGCTTGCTGTTCTTGAGGATTAATGTACTGAAATCAAAAAACTCTGCAAGCCCCAGCCTGGAGCCTGACACAAGTTCCGTTTGGAACAATGTACTGAAATCAAAAAACTCTGCAAGCCCCAGCGGATGATGGGGCGGGGGTGTGGTTATTTGCAATGTACTGAAATCAAAAAACTCTGCAAGCCCCAGCGGAACGGAAGCGGACCCCTGGTTTAAGTCCAATGTACTGAAATCAAAAAACTCTGCAAGCCCCAGCCTGGAGATGGCACACGCTCATTTCAATGCTAATGTACTGAAATCAAAAAACTCTGCAAGCCCCAGCTTGGAGGTCATTCCGCGATCCATATTCTATAATGTACTGAAATCAAAAAACTCTGCAAGCCCCAGCCAGCTGGATCTCATTCGCCTGGCGAAGACCAATGTACTGAAATCAAAAAACTCTGCAAGCCCCAGCAAGACTGTCGATGGTACATTTGTTAAGTCAATGTACTGAAATCAAAAAACTCTGCAAGCCCCAGCCATCGGGCAAGATGCTCCTGCGGAGTAGTGAATGTACTGAAATCAAAAAACTCTGCAAGCCCCAGCAGCTCCACCTGTCGTGAAGTGGAGTATTCCAATGTACTGAAATCAAAAAACTCTGCAAGCCCCAGCTGGCAGTGAAGCACACATCCTCTGGATCAAATGTACTGAAATCAAAAAACTCTGCAAGCCCCAGCCCATATCGGTATTGCAATCACTTTTGCACCAATGTACTGAAATCAAAAAACTCTGCAAGCCCCAGCAGACATGCCACGCAAACGCTTGCGCTCGCTAATGTACTGAAATCAAAAAACTCTGCAAGCCCCAGCGGAGACAGTATGACAGCACCACCTCCAACAATGTACTGAAATCAAAAAACTCTGCAAGCCCCAGCCGCATTCTTTGTTCCCCCCCCAGCACCGCAATGTACTGAAATCAAAAAACTCTGCAAGCCCCAGCTAGACTTCACACCAGCCGCCGATTCTCCATAATGTACTGAAATCAAAAAACTCTGCAAGTCCCAGCTTAGACGAAGGGGGGTACAAATTGTACCCCAATGTACTGGATATTGAAAACTCTACAAGAGTTTGAGCTAATTCCATCCCCTGACATCTGTCTCTTCCAGAAGCTGGATCCAGGCATACTTATCGGTGTGGTCGTAATTCCTTAAACCAAGTGTGGAGAGAAATTCAACGAAACCGGGACTTGATAATCCGTAGTACTCCTCCCATTCCTCCACCTGTTCAGGTGTTGCTTCGTGAAGCCAGTCAATAAGAACCAGTTCAATTACTCCGATATGATCATCCCAGGCGGTGAACATCTCATGATAGAACTCTGCCTGCATAGTCTCGGAACTGTTGCAGTTGGGGCCAGATGGATAACCCAGCTCTGTCATCCAGATCTTTCTTCCCGGGAAGTAGTCGGCCATCTGGTTGAAGTGCTGATGTATAACTGACGGGTCCATGACTCTGAATTCCGAGTCCAGTGGATAGTAGTTCAGCATGACCACATCACTGTACTGATTAATCGTCTGTATCTCCCCGGTCTCTCCTCCAAAAAGTCCGCCGGTTACTGTACACTTGACCCCGGTGGGGATGTCCGGATGGTTCTGATGGATCCAGGAGGAAGCTTGCTGGAAGAAACTGGTATAGTCATTCCACTGGTAAGCTCCGTCAAGAAGACAATCGACTTCGTTTCCAATAGCGAGGGCAGCAATGGTAACATCCGGGGATATCTGTTCCATTACCCAGTCAATCATGTTTTCGAAAGCATCGGTAACCTCTGGAGAGCTGTAGTCATAGCCATCGAGATAATCCGGCACCGTTCTCTTCACTGTGTTTATAACGGATATTGTAAGAAGCACTTCAACATCTTCATTGCCGTAAAATGAAATTGCCTCGAGCGTTCCCCAGGGATCTTCATAGACTCCTTCGGATGTCTCTATCTGATCCCAGGCGAGAATCAACTCCGCGACCTGGATTCCAGCCTCCTGCGCTACATCAAATGCGGCCAGAAAACCCTCGCAACCCTCGGATATATTGATTCCGAAAATTCTGCCCTGATGGGACTGGGGATTCTCCGGTGGTATTACCTGATACCCGCTTTCTTCGGGACCCGTGCTGTCAGAGCAACCGATAAGAAAAAGGACGATACAGCATATTGTGAATCTCATGGGTCTCTCCTTTTGTTCAGATGAAATCCGCTTGCGGAATGATTCTCAGCTGCAAACCCGATTGAAGATAGGGTAATGAGTTGTTTCGAGTCAATACAATACTCTTAAACAAATCCTGATGTTAAACCGGATCCTTATCAGCTTAAAGAAAAGCCTTGCTTCTCAGAATGTTTTCGTAATCTTCCTGAGAAAGTGGACAGTTAACCAAGTCGATAAACTCAGCTCTGGATAACTTCAGTTGTTTAGCCATTTGACCAATGAGTTTATCACTGATGTCTTTCTTCGATTTTGAATGGCTTGTATGTGTCCTGATTCTGCTGATTTCTCCACTCAGTGTTCTATAAGAAAACCTGTGATGATCTCCCGAGTCTTCCCAAAAACCTTTCTTTCTGAGAGCCTTCTCTACAACAAGCTTGGATTTAGGCATGCAGTGTTAATCCGAGAAACAAGTTCTTGAGAGTGTTTTTTAGCTTCTGTGCATCGGAAGTAAGATTTTTATCCTCTTCTTGTACGTAAGTTCTCCACAAAGAGGCCATTTCAAGCTGAATCTCCTCTTCCAGTTCATCCCTTGAAAAAGCACAGACATCAATGTTGAGAACTTTGTTCTCTGCACAAAGCATTTCCAGATCTGAGTTGTACTTTACTTTAATGTCAATCGGTGATTTCAAAAGCGTCTTGCTGCTGCCGTCATAAAGCCATTTAAGCTGGTAGTTATCTGTGTTCATATTTGTAATGGTTGCAGATACTACCTCTTTGGGCTTATCTGAATGCCCGTAAACCACTAATCCAGTCACTCGCACCAATTTCCTTCGCATTTCAACCAACTCACGTTCAGAATCAGGTTCGTACTGTACAGTTACTTTACATTTGCTGACGAGATCCAATACGGTAATTCTCCGTTGTATAAAATTGATATCGGTCAGTTTTCCAATAACCTTACCGTTTCTTCTTTTGTTCTCAGCCTGTATGCGTGCTTTATCGTAATGCAATTCTACAAATTCCGGTCTAATCCTGGCAGAGTTAAACAAGCTGTAGTCTTCACTTTTTTCGCGTAATCCAATAGTGTAACCTGATTCTTCATCAGGAAGAATATCCTTTATTGCACAGAGGATGTGTTCTCTGTAACCTGCGTCAGGAAAGTCTGCAATCAAAGAACTGCTATCACTCCTCTCCAAATGCTCATTCAAAGATCTGAATTTTGCCAGTGTTTCATCAATACTTATAGCAAAAAACAGATTACTGGTAACATCTCCTAAACCGAGATGAGTCTGAAAACAGCAGTGGCCGGAACCACTGAAAATGAGTCGATAGCTTTCCTTAATTTTCCTTGGAACCTGTATCCTGCTTGAATAAGTCAGTCCTTGGGTTTCCATAGCAATGAAATGGAGAATAAGCTGAACTTTACTAAGAGCATTTATCAATTGCGATACAGGTATTTGACCGTCTTCAGCAAGTTGCCCTCGAAAGGTAAGGTCAAGTTCCCTATAAAATTTCACTTTCAAACCACCCTTCATTTTACTAACATATCAACAAGTTCAACGGATGTCATTCTTGTGTGCAGGAAAGGCGCCCTTGTGGACGCCCTTCATTGGTATTTACTTTTTTTGTTACCTCACGACAGTCATTCTTGTGGAAACCGTGCTGCCGTTAACAGTGGCGCGAATGAAGTAAACTCCGTTGCCCATTTCGGCAGGAATCTGCCAGTTGTAGGCATTCGCCCCCGATTCAATTTCGGAGTTATCGATGTTGGACACTCTGCGACCTGTTACATCAAAAACAGAGATATCAGCTATACCTGAAACAGCTGTATAAACGCTGAAAGACGCAAAGCCGCTGACAGGGTTGGGGCTGATAGTACTGATACTCATGCCTGCCGGCATAGCGTCTCCCTGACTCTCTTCTATTCCTGTAGTTGCAAGAGCAACCGCTGCTGAAACGGCCTGGTAGGCATCAACACGACCGGCACCGTAGCTGTTGTCCTTGCCGGAAGGGCCAAGATCAACGCTTGTTGTCTCAATTATGCTGTCCATCTGCGCGACAGTAAGATCGGCGTTGGCACTGAGCATCAGTGCCGCCACTCCCGCAAGATGCGGTGTAGCCATTGAAGTACCACTCATGGTAGTGTATCCGCCGGTCCACTTGGTACTGACAATATTGACACCCGGGCCGCAGATATCGGGATCAATGAGAGCATAAGTATCGTTATAGTCGCTCCAGCAGGTAACCGGTCCGCGGCTGGAAAAATCAGCGATGGTATCGCCACTGTCAGTGGCTCCTACAGTTACAACGGCACTCTGGCCGTAATGATGAGCCTGGTCGGGATGGAACCAGGGTGGAGGGCTGTCACCGCTGGAAAGAACGGTTCCTGCTCCGGGGCCTTCGTTGGCTGCCGCGACACTATGGTAAACACCAGCAGTGAGAAGGTTTTCTTCAGCTGTGCGAAGGGTTGTATTGCCCTGTCCGGAACCGAGAGAAGTTGAAATAACAGTGGCACCGTGATCAGTAGCGAATTCCATAGCCTCTATCCATGTGGATTCTCCACCGGCATAGTAGTTGATTCTCAGGGCCATGATTGTGGCTGAAGGAGCAACTCCTGTCTGAGTTCCACCGGATCCGTCACCGGCAACGCTTCCGGCACAGTGGGTGCCGTGGCCGTTGGTGTCCATGGGGTCGTTATCATTGTTGTAGAAGTCCCAGCCGTTCTCGAATCCAGCCGGTGTGTCACTCCACATGTTGTCGCAAAGATCAATGTGGTCGTAGTCAACTCCAGTGTCGATCACTGCGACGATCACACCCTG
>Ga0255383_1011_pt1 | contig 26533 bp, 25 predicted proteins | sample ANMaggSSYBR01C12_FD_182100 | JGI IMG/M metagenome (GOLD analysis project Ga0255383, IMG submission 182100) | Sediment cell enrichment communities from methane seep in Santa Monica Basin, California, United Staets - ANME aggregate JGI... | ecosystem: Environmental > Aquatic > Marine > Cold seeps >...
TCTCTGGTATTCAGGGGATCTATGTTATCTTTTGGTGGCATCACATTCCTCTTGGTGAAATGAAAATTCTGAATGCCGATTTACCGCTGAATTCTTCTCAGGTTACACAGATGGCGATAAAATCAATTTTAGCGGCTGTAGGCAGTTATCTTATTAAGGGAAGAGGCAACACACCCCACAAGAAAATTACGGGGAACCAGTCACATGCAGGCCTTGCTGATCTGAGTTCTTTGATGGAGATAACCTTACCACTGAAAAGGCTGAAGGAAAAATATGTAATGGAGGAGCCTCCTGATATTCCCACGTCAGTGGTGATTTGCACACGAGACCGTCCTGAATTTCTGAAGCGCTGCTTGCGTTCACTGTCTTCGTTAACAAGGAAGCCAATGGAAATTCTGGTTGTAGATAACACCCCGACATCTGATGAAACGCATTGTATTGTTAGGTCCATGACTGGCGTCCGGTATATTTTAGAGCCTCGACCAGGACTTGATATTGCACGCAATACAGGTGTTTTGTATTCATCTGGTAATATTGTTGCATTTATTGATGATGATGTGGCTGTTCATCCTCATTGGCTTGAGGCATTGCACAGAGCCTTTCAGACCCCGAAGGCAATGGCCATGACCGGATTGGTTCTGCCGGCTGAGTTGGAAACAGAAGCGCAATATAATTTCGAGACCCACTGGAGTTTTAACCGAGGATATTCTGCGAAGGTATTCGACACAAACTACTTTCGTGAGACCTGGCATCAAGGAACTCCTGTCTGGAAAATCGGAGCTGGCGCGAACATGGCTTTCAGACGGGAGGTCTTTGCACTGGTGGGATTATTTGATGAGCGGCTTGATGTGGGTGCTGCTGGATGCAGCGGTGATTCTGAGTTTTGGTACCGTATTCTTGCTGAAGGCTTCTCCTGCCTTTATGATCCTACTGCGGTTGTGTATCATTACCACAGAAGGGATTATGACGGCTTTAAACATCAGATTTTCTACTATATGCGCGGCCATGTGAGCGCACTTCTTATACAGTTTGAAAAATATAAACACTGGGGCAACCTTCGCCGTCTTCTGCTCAGCTTGCCCCGGTACTATATGAAACTTATTCGTAACGGAATCATCAGGCGATCGGGGACAAGGCTGAGTACAGTTGTTCTGGAAATTGCAGGATGCCTGTCAGGAGTGAAGTTTTACCTGCTCAACAGACGAGGCCGTAAAGAGTTATATAAGACGGCCCTGGGCCCTTATCTTAAGGGTGTTCAGACTGATATGACCTATTATCTAAAGTTTGAAAACAGGGAACAACTGGACACCCCTTTGGTCTCTGTTATCATTCCATGCTTTAATCAGGCCGAATTTCTCGGTGAAGCAATACAAAACGTAATGCAGCAAACGTACCGAAATTTTGAAATCATAGTAGTGGATGATGGTTCTTCAGACAATACCAGGGAGGTTGCCTCTGGTTTTTCTGCTGTCCGATATATCAGACATCATAACCGGGGTCTTTCCGGAGCGCGCAATACAGGCATATGGGCAAGCAAAGGTTGTTATCTTGTCTTTCTTGATGCTGATGACCGGCTGTTACCACAAGCCCTTGAAAGCGGTTTAGACTGTTTTCGTTCACACCGGGAGTGTGCTTTTGTTTTTGGCCAGCATTGGTACTTGAAATCTGATGGGTCATCTTTTGAGGAAATGCACACTTTACCGTCTGACCATAATCTTTTTCTCGCACGGCTGCGGGAGGACAAAGATCACTACCGTTCTCTTTTATACGGAAACTACATCGGCATGCATGCTTCTGTAATGTACCGGCGGGATATTTTTCAGTATTTCAAGGGAGTTGATCCATCTCTGAATGCCGCCGAGGATTATGAGCTCTACCTCAGGATTACAAAAAATTATCCTGTTTACTTCCATAAGGCAGTGGTTGCGGAATATCGCTTGCACAGTACGAATATCACGAAAAATACTGAATTGATGCTGCGGTCGGTAATGACGGTTTTGCGGTCACAAAAAAAGTATGTAAAAGATGATAAGAATTATATGGAAGCATACCGGGCTGGAATAAATTTCTGGATCGAGCATTATGGCTATGATCTGATTCAGCTGGTGAAAACTCAATTGTCCATGGGCGGTAAAAGAATCCGGGCATTGCGTGGGATTGTTACTTTGATTATATATGCACCCAGATGGTCTTCCTTCTATGCTATTAAATACGTGAAGCGATGTATTAAGAGAACACTCAAGTCACTGTGTTCAATCTCTACCCCTGCTTTTTTGAAAAAAAATGATGAATTATCTCAAGATACGCCGCCTCCAGGCCATGTGCAGTTTGGAGACCTGCGCCGCTTAACTCCGGCTGGGGATAAATCATCAGGAAGGCAGGGGAATGCTATTTATTACTACTATACGGAACGATTCCTTGGAAATAACGCGAATAGGATACAGGGTTTAGTACTTGAAGCTGGAGGCTATCGATATGCTGAACGATATGGAAGAAATAGTGTTTCAAAAGTTGATGTACTCCTCTTGAAAAGCCCCTCTGTTCCCGTCAGGAAAAATATTGTCACCTTGGACGATGTTGACCGAATACTTTCGCATACATATGACTGCATTATTCTTCCTCAGACATTGCAGTATACATATGACATAAAAGCCGCTCTTATTACACTCTATCGCATACTAAAACATGGCGGCGTCTTGCTGACATCTGTCCCGGGAATCAGCAGAAACATAAAAGAGAACCATGATGCTAATCGATTCTGGTCTTTTACAGCTCTATCTGCTTACAAATTGTGTGAAGAGGTATTCCCTGCCTCGCACATATCGGTCAGCTCCTATGGAAATGTCATGACTGCCACTGCTCTTATGCATGGGCTGACGGCAGAAGAATTAAACCCCGGGCAATTAGATTTTAATGACCCCCTTTATCAGGTAGTTGTTACAATTCGCGCTGTGAAACCATGATGAAAGACGAAGGTGCTTATTGAAGGCTTTAATAGCAGGATGGTTTAGTTTTAAGGAGGGGCACGCTACAGCCGGTGATATACTTGCGCGAGACCTTGTCTGCCAGTGGCTCGAACATATTGGCTGGACATACGATGTTGCTGTTGCTCCGCCATTTACCGGCGATGTTGACTGGCGTTCTGTTGATCCCCGGTCCTATTCCCATGTCCTGTTCGTGTGTGGTCCTTTCGAAAAAAAGCCTTTGGAATCTGAGTTTCTGAAACGGTTCACTAAATGCCGGCTTATCGGTCTTAATCTGTCGATGTTTGAGCCGCTTCATGCGTGGAATCCCTTTGACCTCCTTCTTGAGCGGGACAGTTCTGGCCATGCGGCCCCGGACATTGTGTTCAATTCACGTCAGGCATTAGTGCCTGTAGTTGGTGTATGTCTGGTAGAGAACTATGAAAAAGCCCTGGTGGATGATGCAAATACATCAATTCAGCGCCTGCTTGCCTCAAGGCACATTGCGGCAGTACACATAGATACACGTTTGGACATGAATAGTACACACCTTCACAGCCCGGCTGAAATAGAGTCGTTCATAGCGCGTATGGATATGATGGTGACCACCCGCTTGCACGGCACAGTTCTGGCTCTGAAAAACGGCGTCCCTGTCATTGCCATTGACCCGGTTGCAGGCGGTCATAAGATAAAACGTCAGGCAGACCTGATTGGCTGGCCGATTGTTTTTACAGTCGATGCTCTCACTGACAACGCGCTGCAGGAAGCATTTGACTACTGTCTGACCGGAGAAGCACGGGAAAAGGCAAAGGATTGTCGTGATCGGGCTGTTGCTATGGTCAAGGAAGTCCAGGACAGATTTACTACCGCTTTGATTGATTTAGACAAGCTTGAGAAAAACTACCTCAATCGTACTGCCAATGAAAATAATGGGTATTTCGACTCCTGCAACTACAGCGCTACGGATGTCACACGCAGCCATAATAAACATCATAAATCGAGACGATTCATAACAGCTATGACTGAAATGTGGAATATGGTCCGCAGACGGATACTGCCGTCATACATATTTCAGCGGTCCAGAGTCTTGTCCTTCGGGAACCTGAGACGTATTACCCCTGTAAGCCATCAATTCGGTTATGACAGGGGGCGTCCCATAGACCGCTACTATATTGAATCGTTTCTTGAGGGCAATGCCGGTGATATCCGGGGGCATGTACTTGAAATCGGCGATGATGCATACACAAGGAAGTTCGGCAGAAAAAACGTAATTAAACGGAATGTACTTAATATCTCAGCAGATAGTCCCGGGAGTACCGTCGTCGGGAATCTGACCCAGGCGGATCATATTCCCTCGGAGAGTTTTGACTGTATCATCCTGACGCAAACGCTCCATCTCATATATGACTTCCGTGCAGCACTTCAGACGATTCGTCGCATCCTGAAACCAAAGGGCGTTGTGCTGGCCACATTTCCTGGAATCAGTCAGATCAGTAATGACCAATGGGGTTTGAACTGGTGTTGGAGTTTTACTGCCCTATCAGCTCAAAGGATGTTTGAGGAAGTGTTTCCGGAGGAAAATATTTTTGTTCAGACTTTCGGAAATGTACTGACTGCAACTGCATTTTTGTATGGACTGGCTGTGCAGGAACTGCAGCAGGACGAACTGGAGTACAATGATACCGATTATGAGGTGTTAATTACTGTCAAAGCAGTGAAATAAGAGTTGAGGTAATGAAGAAAACGGTTAGCAGTAAGTTAAAGCATACACTACAGTCACTGAAAAAACGATTTATGCCAGTTTCACTCATACTGATGTATCATCGTGTTGGTGACATAAAGACAGATCCTTGGCGGCTCAGTGTGAGCCCGCAGCACTTTTCAGAGCATCTGGAAGTTCTGCAGAAAATGGCCTGCTCCCAGCGGTTGGATCATTTGGCTCACGCTCTTCAGCAGGGCAAAATTCCAAGGCGGTCTGTGGTTATAACATTTGATGATGGGTATGCAGATAATCTCACCACAGCAAGGCCCTTATTAGAGCGCTTTAACATACCTGCTACCTTCTTTCTTTCGACTGGATGCATTGAAGGGCACCGGGAATTCTGGTGGGACGAACTCGAACGGCTTATACTGCAGCCTCTCATACTGCCTGACAAGCTGCAGCTAAGCATTAGAGGTAAGCTGTATGAGTGGGATCTGGACGGTGACGTAACACTCAATGATGACCGTATGCGGAAGAACATTTCCTGGAGGGCATGGGAAGATGCGCCGGGCATCCGCCATGAAATCTATTATTTATTATGGCAACTGCTGAAACCCCTGGAAGACAATGAGCGGCAGCATCTACTAGATCAGCTACTGGAGTGGGCTGGAGCCCAACCGCTTATACGATCAACTCATAGTCTATTGAAACCTGAAGAAATCAGTTTGCTTGCCCAAGGGGGCATGTTTGAAGTCGGCGCCCACTCAGCTACGCACGTGTCACTGCCTTCACACTCATTATCTTATCAGCGGGATGAAATTAACGGAAGCAAAAGATATTTGGAGAAGCTCCTTGGCAATCCATTAACCAGCTTCTCCTATCCCTATGGGGAATATACGCCTGAGACAATGGCGCTTGTCAGGGATGCGGGATTTTTTTGTGCCTGCTCCTCTCATGCAGGTGGTGTAATATTCAATTCAGACCATTTTCAACTGCCTCGATTACAAGTGACGGACTGGGATGGAGAAGAGTTTGAAAAGCATCTGCTCACTTGGTTTACTGAATAGTGTCCATAACCGGCCTGTTTGATATATCCTAAGGAACGGGAACAAAATAATTTCCCCAACTATGCATCACAGCTTCAGGCCACCTTTGCCCGATCTCAAATCACAAAAATATCAAAATAGCCCGCTATTTCATCAACTTTTGTGACTTGAGATCGAACAAATTTGGGTGGCGCCACTGCCTGATGCAGGGCGTTTGCCAAACAAAGAAATAAGGAGTACAGTATATGCCAGAAATATCACGTTTCTATGGGATTATTATCGCAATGTTCTGGGATGATCACAATCCACCACATTTCCTATGCCCGGTATGGAAACCACAAGGCTACGTTCGAGATCGATTCCTTACGAGTTTTGGATGGGAAACTCCCACCTCGAGCGCTCGGCTTGGCCGTCGAGTGGGCTTCTCAGCATCGGGAAGAACTTATGAGAAACTGGGAAAAGGCGAGAAAACAGAGTCCATTAGAAAAGATCGATCCTCTGCTATAAGAAAGGAGTCAAGTCATGATTCATGACGTTATTTCAGCCGTATACAAAGGAGAATATCATATTGAGTTGGAGTTTGATGATGGAAAGAAAGGGACAATTGATTTTTCAACGTACTTGGATAAGGGTGGTGTGTTTGACCGTTTCAAGGACATGGACTTCTTTCGTACCTTTTCGGTAAATGAAGAGCTTGGCACGCTGACCTGGAGTGATGAGATCGACATTGCCCCAGCCAAGGCAACCGGCCTAGGCTTTCCTGCTTGGATGAAGGCGGAAGAACAAAGCATAGCGAACAAAAGCATTAAGACTGACCGGGAAAACTCGGCGGCTTTTTGAAACTCAGTGCATGTGCAGAGTTGAGCGGCTTATACAGCCCATTACACAACGCTTTTCCCGTCAGCTTATGCTCAACGTTCGGCTTCCAAGAAGGAAAACCTTGCAGTAAGAGGTGCAACACAGTATAGTTACTGCAAAACAAAAAAATTATCAGAGAAGGTCTGAAATGATATCGTTAACCAGAATCACCTTCGATTCTGATATCATGGGAGGGAAGCCCTGCATTCGTGGCATGCTTGTAACTGTAGGGACAATCGTCGGTCTTATTGCCTCGAAATATACCAAAGAGGAAATTTTGGAATTGTATCCCTACCTGGAAGCAAAAGACATTGACGAGGCACTTGCTTACGCGGCATGGCGTGTCGAAGAAATCGACGTTCCACTCGTTTCGGCATCGGCATGAAGCTGTTGATAGACATGAATCTTTCCCCGAAGTGGGTGTCCGTACTGAAGGAAGCGGGCTTGGCGGCTGTCCACTGAATACCTCGGCTCACTTGTAGTTTCAGCACTTCACCAGTTCAAGAAGCATCTCGAAGACGGTGCGATAGTCACTATTGACCAAAAGAAACTGCGAGCCCGCATTCTTCCTTTATAGGCTTAGGGCTCGCTAAAAAATAACTTGGTAGAATTTGCGTTCAAATTTGCCGTAGATTTAATTGATCTGATTGAGCAAAACCGCAGGAATAGCGAGCTATTTCGAGGCCAATTTTACTAAGATCAGGTGCGAATGAAAATCGATTAAAGATATGGTGAAGTTGGAATGCAAAAATGCCAAGTTATTTTTTAGCAAGCCCTAAAGAACGGGGAAACAAAGAGGTACTCAATGATTGTAACTGTAACCTTAAATCCCGCCTTTGATCATCTTCTATTTTTTTCCGAAATCTCCATGGGAAAACTGAATCGGGCTGTATCGACCTTGAGAATGCCTGGAGGAAAAGGCATTAATGTTGCCGGCTCCCTGGCGGTCTTAGGAGATGAAGTTGTAGCCACCGGCTTTTTAGGTGGTCAGAGTAGCCGCTCGTTCGAGGGATCTTTAAGAAAGATTGGAGTGACCACCAGCTTCACTTACATAGACCAGGAAATTAGAACGGACTTTTATATTATTGAAGATAAAAAAAATAGACAGTCTCTGTTTATAGAAAAAAGCTCTCACATAGAACTACGTTATCTTAACAGCTTCAAAGCAAATTTCAAAAGACTGCTTCACTCCGCAAAACTCGTAGAAATTGGAGGAAGCCTTCCTAAAGGGATTCCCCCAAACTTTATTAATGAACTTATTCTTTCCGCTAACAAGAAGAAAGTAAAAGTAGTTCTTAATCTTCAAGAATCGATTCTCAAAGAATGCCTGGCCTGCAGTTCCTCTTTTATTGTTTGTCCGGACTTGAGAGAAACTTGTTATATCTTTGGAGAAGATCTATGTAATGCGGCATCGCGCCACAAAGCAGCCCAATGGTTACTTAATAAAGGAGCGGAAATAGTTATACTAAAGTACGGGGATCTATGTTATTTTGTGGCAAAAAAAGATGAAGCATGGGAAGGAGAAATTGGAATTGAAGGATCTAATGTTATCATGCTGGGAGTTCGAGATGGAATGCTCGCCGGCTTTATTCATAATTACTTAAAGACAAATGATATTGGAGAAGCCCTCAAATTTGGCTTAGGGGTTGCGCTTTCAACAGCACAAAATAAAATGAACTATATACATTCTAAAAAGCAAGCTGAAGAGCTTTGTGCCATGGCAAAGCTAAGGAAGATCGCCTAAGATGAAAAAAGTAAAGGACTTTATAACAAGAGACCTTACTTCAGTTACAGAAGATACTCCGCTCAAGGAAGTAGCGGAATTACTTTCCATCCGCGAGCTTATCGGTATCCCGGTAGTAAATAATAAAAACGAGGTCACTGGTTGGATCTCAGAAACAGATATTATCACCTCCATCTTTCCTGAAAAAGTAAAAATCGAAAACCCGGATGTGATTCATCTCATGAACATCTCTCAAGTCGTTAAGAAGTTAACTCAGGTTGGTCAGGCGATGGTTAGAGATTATATGAGCAAAGATGTATATTTCGTAGATGAAGATACCCCTGCTTCTTATGTCGTTGAGTTAATGCTTCATAAAGACTTCAAACGCGTGCCGGTTGTTAGAAATAAACGCCTGGTAGGCATAGTCGACCGGTCAAGCTTATCCCGCATATTACTTGAAGAAGGTTCTATGGATTAACTATGTGGATTGAACAGCTTTTAACAACATTTAAACAGGATGTTTTCCTTTCAGCTTCAGGCCTTCTTATAATAGGTTTTATTTTCGGCCGGCTGATAAACATGGTCAGACTTCCCAGGGTTACAGGTTATATTATAGCCGGCATCATTTTCGGCCCCTCCTTATTAAACATATTTAGTAAAAACGACCTGTCTCAATTTGATTTTATCCCTCAGCTTGCATTGGGAATCATTGCCTTAATCATCGGAGCCGGATTAAGCTTTGGTCTTGTAAAAAGGCTAGGTTTTCGTTTTATACTCATTACCATTTCACAGGCAGTGGGAGCATTTCTCCTGGTTTTTGTTTTTCTTTATCTTTTTAAGATGCCTCTGGGTGCCGCTCTCCCATTGGCCGCTATCGCCACTGCAACCGCACCTGCAGCTACAGTAGCAATTATAAGAGAATACCATGCTCAGGGGCCTTTAACCGAAACAACCTTAGCTGTGGTTGCTCTGGACGATGCGATCGCCATCATTCTCTTTGGCCTGGTTTTGACTTTTGACCTCACGCAGCTATCAACTTTTGGTGAGACCGCTTTTCAGTCCTTAGCTGCCTCTTTCCTGGAAATTTTAGCAGCACTGGTCATCGGAGTTATACTGGGTCTGGTAACCCACTTTCTTATTAAGATCACCAAAGAAGTTACTGATAGTCTTATTATTATTTTAGCAATAGTTTTGTTGGGAATCGGATTAGCCTCTGTCTCGCATACTTCGGCTCTTCTGACTAATATGTTTTTGGGTTTAACTCTTGTCAATATCTCATCGAGGAACAGTGATATTGTTGCTAATCTGGAGAAGCTGACCCCGCCCATCTATTGTTTTTTCTTTGTATTGGCTGGTGCGCACTTGAACCTGAAAATATTTACGACCCTGGGACCGACCATGATTACCTGGGGGATTGTTTTTGTATTAGCGCGCATTATAGGAAAAATCGTTGGAACTTATGTGGGAGGGGCGCTTTCCGGTGCATCTGAAGTTATCAAAAAATATTTGGGACTGACCTTGATCCCTCAAGCTGGTGTTGCTATTGGTCTAACCCTTCTAATTACCGAGGATTCCAGCTACTTTGAATTCCAGTCAGTCATCTTGAATATCACTTTAATTGCGGTAGCTTTTAATGAAATATTTGGACCGGTCTGCACAAAATTTGCTCTCTTTAAAGCAAAAGAAATTAGTAACCGTTCACGGAACGTTGAAATTAGAAATTAGAAATTAGAAATTTGGCCTTCATGCTTTTGTACTGTTTCTGAAAAGCCTCCTTTTGCCTAATTGAACATTTTAGCTTTATGAAACATAACCGGCTGTGCGCAAGCTTCAGGTATGATCGAATTCAAAACAGGAAACTGCTTGAACGCATTAGAGATCGTTAAGAAAGAACCTTGCAGGATCTTGTTCATTTCTTTATTAATGGCTTGGCAACTGTTACTATTGTTTTCATTCGAGGCGAGTTCTTTCTTTACGATATCTTATGCGTGAGTTTTTCATGGTTTGAATTTGATTATACCTGAATCTCCATGACAGCCTTCAACCTTCAACCTGTTTTCTTACAGCCTCCAATATGTAATACCAAGTTCCTTTGCCTCAGCAATGCTGAAAGCGCCCTTTAAATCCATTACAAGCGGCACCCCATTTGTACACAAACCAGCAATTTTCGGAAGACCAAGCTCCCTGTATGGTTTATGAACAACAGCCACAATAACTCCATCAACCCCTGTAAAGCCTTGAATATCCTGCTGCAGTTCAAGATTGTAATACATTCTGGCTTCGTTTGCTTCTGCCAGCGGATCATGTATATAAACTTCTATCCCATAATCCTTAAGCTCGTTTATGATTGTAATTACCTTTGTATTTCTCAAATCAGGCACATCTTCCTTAAAGGTGAGCCCCAGTATCGCAATTTTTGCACCACGCACCTGCTTACCCGCTCTAATGAGCAACCTAACAGCCTGTTCTGCAACATATTTACCAATATTATCATTAATTCTTCTACCCGCTAAAATCATTTCAGGACGGTACCCTAAAGATTCGGCCTTAAAGGTCAAATAATATGGATCAACCCCTATACAGTGTCCACCAACCAGACCTGGTCTGAAAGGAAGAAAATTCCATTTTGTTCCTGCAGCCTCAAGCACTTCTAAAGTATCTATTCCAATTTTATTAAAAATCATGGAAAGTTCATTCATAAGCGCTATGTTTAAATCTCTCTGCGTATTTTCAATAACCTTGGCTGCTTCTGCTACTTTTATGGAAGAAACCCTGTGGATCCCCACCTTTACCACCGTACCATAGACATCATATAAAAGATCCGCTGTTTCTTCATCCGAGCCTGAAACCACTTTAACTATACTTTCAAGACTGTGCTCCTTGTCGCCGGGATTTATTCTTTCCGGAGAATAACCAACTGTAAAATCTCTTCCAAGTATAAAGCCTGATTCCTGCTCCAGGATGGGGATACAGACTTCTTCCGTAGCTCCGGGATAAACCGTGGATTCAAACACAATGCATGATCCTTTAACGATATTTCCCCCAACTTCTTTTGAAGCTCCAATCAAAGGTCTTAAATCCGGAATCCTATGCTCGTCAATCGGTGTGGGCACGGCAACAATAATCAGGCTGCATGAGGACAGGGATTTTGGATCGCTGGTGAAAAATATTTTAGCTTTAATCAAATCTTCTTCAGAGACCTCCAGCGTTCGGTCACGGCCTGATTCAAGCTCTTTAATTCTATCAGCCTTCAGATCATAGCCCACTACTTCAAAGTGCTTTGAAAGATGAACAGCCAGGGGAAGCCCGACATATCCCAGACCAACAACAGCGACCTTACTCTTACGTGAAACCAATGATTCAAATGTTACCATAGCTTATTCTCCATCAGGTTTTGTGTTTTCCAAAAGTTCTTGTTTCTCTTTTTCCGTCAGATAACGCCAGCTCCCTTCAGCCAGATTTCCAAGTTTTATATTTGAAATCCTTATTCTCTTAAGTCGAACAATACCATTACCCATCTTCCTGACCATACGTCTTATCTGCTTGTTTTTACCTTCTTTAAGTATGATGTAAAAAACACGTGAAGAAATTCTTTTTACATCAGCGGGTCTGGTTTTCGTACCCATCATAGGCATGCCTTTGGCCATCTTTTGAAGAGCGCCATCTGAAATCGGCTTAAATGCAGCAACCTCATATTCTTTTTCATGATCAAAGGAAGGATGCGAGAGCCTGTGATGAAGCTCACCATCATTTGTAAGAAGCAGAAGGCCTGTAGAATCCTTGTCAAGCCTGCCTACAGGATATACACGATCTTGAATATCTATTAGATCAAGTACTATCTTATCGCCTTTCTGGCTGCAGCTTGTAACATAACCTCCAGGCTTGTTCAGGGCTATATAAATAAGATCATGCTTTGCTTCAACAGGCTTCCCGTTTACCTGGACGCGGTCTGTTTCAGGATCAATTTTTGTCCCGAGTACGGAAACCACCTCGCCATTAACCTTGACATGCCCATCCTTAATATATTCTTCCGCCTTTCTTCTTGAACAAAATCCGGCAGATGAAAGAAATTTTTGAAGTCGCATCATACGGGTTAGCGCACCTTCGGTGCGAACATTTAAAGTGCCTAAAGTGAGCTAAAGTATATTAAAGTGCCTAAAGTTAAGGAATGCGCCTTCGGCGCTGCCAATTTTATTTTTTTTACCATACAACTTTGTTCCTTTTGTTTCTATCTAAACTTATAATTACGCCCTGAAGATTTATAGCCACGCCAAAGGCGTACCACAACTTTAGGCATTTTAGGCACTTTAGCTCACTTTAGGCACTTTTTACGATCTGTAGTCTGCATTGATCTTAACATACTCAACAGAAAAATCGCAGGTAAATACAGATGCAGATCCTTTGCCCATGTTCAAGTCAATAGATATGCTTAGCTCAGGCTTCATAAGAACCTTGGTCGCTTCAGCTTCAACAGCCTTCCCGCATCCCATACCGTTTTTTACCATCAAAACATCATCAAAAAATATATTTATCTTACACTGGTCAAGAGGAACATTCGCCCTTCCCGCCGCAGCAATAATTCTTCCCCAGTTGGCATCCTCACCAAAAAGCGCTGTTTTAACAAGGTTTGAATTTGCAACAGTATTGGCTATCTCATGTGCATCATTATCCGATAAAGCGCCCTTAACACATATCTCGACAAATTTTGTTGCCCCCTCACCATCTCTAACTATCTGTTTTGCAAGATCGATAAGCACATCATCCAGTAAATTCTGGAAATAATCCATATGTTCAGAGCTTTTAATAACTGCACCTGAAAAACCATTTGCCATGATAATAACTGTATCGTTAGTGCTTGTATCACCATCTACGGTTATTCGGTTAAAAGATCGCTGAGCAGCTTTATTAAGAAAATTCTTAAGTAATTCATGGTCTGCATCAATATCGGTGCAGATAAAACATAACATGGTTGCCATGTAAGGACATATCATCCCGGAACCCTTGGTAACGCCGATTACTGTAAAGGGTTTACCGTCTATTTCACCCTGCCTTGACACACTCTTTGGGACAGTATCTGACGTCATTATCGCTCTTGTAAGATCATAAAATCCTTCGGGTCTCAAAGAATCGATAAGGCCGGGAATCGCCCGCTGTATCCTATCAATCGGCAATGGCTCTCCTATAACTCCTGTTGAACACACAAGAACCAGATCTTCAGGGATTCCGAGGCCTGAGGCCGCAGACCTTGACATGGTTTTTGCATCATCCAATCCTTTATCGCCTGTACAGCAGTTAGCGTTTCCGCTGTTGACTATTACTGCCTGACTAATACCGGATTTAATTCGCTCCATATCAAGTAATACCGGCGCAGCCTTAATCTTATTGCTCGTAAAAACCCCTGCAACTTTTGCAGGAATCTTTGAAAAAATAATGGCTAAATCCTTTTCACCAGCCTTTTTAAGGCCGGAAGCTACTCCTGCGGCCATAAATCCCGGACATATTAAATTTTCCATATATGAAATTCCTATAACAATTCAGGTCTTTCAAAGAGACTTTTTCGACAGGATTAACAGGATATTCTGGATTAAAATATCAAAACTCTTCCTGTAAATCCTCATCAAAATCCCCTACTTTGCGTTTGATTTCAACTGAAACAAAATCTTGTTTATCCTGTTATCCTGTCAGATTTTTTCAAAGGGCTAAAGTGTTACAAATTCCTGTAAAAAGTTTCCTAAAACCCCCTGCTTCCCGACACCTGATCTATAATAAACGCAAACTATCTCTTTTGACAATATATATTTCGGCGACAACTCAGGTGGATAGGCTGAAGTCTGATTCTCACACAAAGGCGCCAAGCTCGCAAAGAAAAAAATAAAACTTAGCGTCTTTGCGCCTTTGCGTGAGGCAATATTTTTTTGAAATAGTGTTATTCCCCAAATTTATCCTCGACTTTGACGTTGCCGTGTTCGCTGTTTGACTTCAATAGAGTTTTACTGTAATTTGACATTATTACCTAATTTCGGATTTAAGGAGTTGTGAAAAAAGTGAGAGAAAAATGTTTTGCTAATTGCTTAGCATGCGGTAAAGAACTGATTCTGAGAAAATCGTGACGTCGTGTTTACCTTTTCTGCAGGTCCTGCAGGTCAGAATATCCAATAAAAAAATTTACTAACTCAATGGATGATGTTTTTGAAGAACAGCTTGCGAACGTACGTTGTGACAGGTTATAATTTAAATTTTGTACCGTGCAGCCTGAAAGGATGTTTCCGGCTTAAAAAAGAGGTGCCGACGAGGAAGCAGGAACCCTCCTGAAAGCCTGAAGTATAGCACCCCCTGCTGATGGGCAACGGTCAAAACCATAACCGGAAACGACTACAACCTTGCTGCCGGGTCAAATCCCACCGGGGCACCCAAATCCGTTTGTAAATTCGCAATTAATCGTAAAACTTGGCAGAAAAGTACTTTTGTCAATAATGTAAACTTGATCTGACATCTTGGCCAATGGCTCACAAGGAACGAAGATGAAAAACATACCTTCTTCAATAAGAGACAACCACAAAAGAGGATGCATTGGTAATTTCTTAAAGCAACAAATAGATGAAGGAAGCAACCTCTCAATTGTGTCGGCATATTTTACGATTTATGCATATCAGCGGCTGAAGGATAGGTTGAATAATATTGAGTCGCTTTATTTTCTGTTTGGCGAACCTACTTTCATTAAAGATATTGATCCGTCAAAAACAGATAAAAAAGAATTTAAAATCGAAGACGACAAACTGGTAATCCCCATTGAAAGCAGATTACAACAAAAATCGATAGCAAAAGAGTGCGGCAACTGGATAAGAAACAAAGTAAATATCAGATCAATGGTAAAGCCAAACTTCCTGCATGGTAAAATGTATCATGTAAAAAAACAGCAATGGTGTCCAAAAAGCAATCCTTGGAAGTTCAAATTTTACTGTAAACGGCTTGGACCTCGGAGGCAGCCCGAATATTGAGCTCAATATGGAAGTGACTGACGATAGAGACAGGACTGATCTGTTAAACTGGTTTGAGGAGATCTGGAATGATAATACCGGCCTTGTCGAAGATGTAAAAGATGAAGTTCTTAAATATATTGAGCAGCTCTACATAGAAAACGAGCCGGAATTTATATACTTTAAAACACTTTACCATCTTTTTGAAAAATTTTTATCAGAGCAAAGACGGGGCGGACTTCTTAATGAGAATACAGGTTTTTTTGAAACAAAAGTATGGAATATGCCGTATCCTATTCAAATTCCGTGGTAGATTAATTTGCTTAAAAAATAAGTTATTGATATTACAATATTTATTTTTCTTAAAGTTCAAATTTTTCAATTTTACCACGGAATTTGAATAGGATACAATTTTCAATTGTTTAAGCTTTTCGACCATCTTAACCCGAACTTTCTTCAGCTCTTTTTCCAGTTCCTCTATCTCCAGTTGCACGGCATCGATATCAATTTCCTCTTCCTCTTCAAACGTATCTACATAGCGGGGTATATTGAGATTGAAGTCATTTTCCTTGATTTCCTCGAACCCGGCTATATGGGCATACTTTTCCACTTCTTCACGTGACTTGCAGGTTGCCATGATTTTAGTTAGATGTTCTTTTGAGAGGGTGTTATGGTTTTTACTGGACACATATTCCCGGCTGGCATCTACAAATAGAACATCCTTACACGCTTCATTCGGTCCGCCTTTTTCACGGCTCCGGTCAAAGACCAGAATGGCAACCGGTATATTGGTAGTCGGAAACAGATTTCCCGGAAGTCCGATAACTGCATCGAGAAGATTTTCCTCAATCATTTTTTGGCGAATCCGGCCTTCAGCAGCTCCCCGGAAAAGAACCCCATGGGGAACGACAACCGCAATACGGCCCTGTTTTTCCAGTGCGATTTCCACCATGTGGCTGATAAATGCCCAGTCGCCTTTACTTTTTGGAGGAACTCCACGCCAGAATCGGTTGTACTGATCGCTTTCCGCATTTTCCGCCCCCCATTTATCAAGCGAGAATGGTGGATTGGCGACTACGCAGTTGAATTTCATCAAGCGGTCATTTTCAATTAGAAGAGGACTGTTGAGAGTGTCGCACCATTCGACACGGGCGCTGTCAAAGCTGTGCAAAAACATGTTCATGCGGCATAATGCCCATGTGCTGCCGTTTGATTCCTGTCCGAAAAGGGCAAAATTCCGGTCGCCAACTTCTCTCGCCGCCTGAATCAAAAGACCTCCAGATCCGCAGGCAGGGTCACAGATGCGATCACCCGGTTTTGGTCCGGCAAGTCTGGCGACAAGTTCAGTTACTTTGAGTGGGGTAAAGAACTCTCCGGCCTTCTTTCCGGAGTTGGAAGCAAAGCGTTCAATCAGATAGATATAGGTGTTACCGATAACATCCTCTGAAACCCGGCTTGGCCTCATGTCCATCTGCGGCTTGTGAAAATCTTCAAGAAGTTGCTTCAGCCGTCTGTTTCTGTCTTTGGTTTTCCCAAGATTCACTTCACTGTTGAAATCAATATTACGGAAAACCCCCTCAAGCTTGCTTTTATTGGATTCTTCAATGTAATCAAGAACAATATTGATCAACTCACCGATGTTGGCTGCGGTTCTGCGTTCGTAAAGGCTGTAATAGGTGGCAGGGAACTCGTCCAGTACAGTTTCCTGTCCTGTCTTCTCATCTTTTTCAATTAATTTGATTGCAGGAAGAATAAAACGTTCACGTTCCAGTTTTCGGCGAATTCTGGTATTATCACCAGACTGTTTTTGATAGGCTTCATAGTGATCCTGCCATACATCCGAAATGTATTTTAAGAACAACATCACAAGGATGTAGTCCTTGTACTGAGCAGGATCTACCACTCCTCGGAAGGTGTCGCATGCAGCCCATGCTGCGTTGTTGATATCTTTCTGATCAATTTGACTGCTCATGTTTTTATTCCCCTTTTGCAAATTGTATTAGTACCGTTGAAATGTATTGATCCCGCTTTTCTGACAGCGTATTGAGAATTGTTCGTTCTCGTGCAGATAGCTTTGCCAGTTCCACGATGTTTTTTTGTTGTTCCAGGCTAGGCAGGTAAACCTCCAGATCTTCGATGGCCTGCTTGCTGATCATTTTTTGCACCGTTCCCTTGGCTCTACTTGCCAGAAATATTTGTGCATCCCTTTGGCCGATATACCAGTTCAGGTATTCCGGCAGGATTTTATCAGACTTTGTAATTCTGATCCTGAGCAGAGGTGCTGCAACAACAGCCTTGCCTGGATCTTCAAGAAGAATAGCAGCGGTTGTAATCTGACCTCTCGACCTGAACACCAGATCACCTTTTTGAGCCAGATGATGTTCTTTAACTGTCTCCATCTCAATCTTGACCAGCTTCTTGCAACCTACAGTATTATCCTGAAGTAAATCCTTCATCTGGATAACAGCGACCTCTCCACCCCTTGAGGCTTCAAGGCGAGACCGAAATGAATACCCCATCCGCACTGTCGCCAATTGTTTTATTTTTAATTTCATAAACACACCTTGTATTAAGCTGTAATGTTATTACTGTGTAATATACAAATTGCAGAACTGTTTGTCAAGGGTTAAAATGCAAAAATGTTATTTCTGCAAAAACATATCCTTCCCAAAACCTGGATCAAAAATAAATAAATTTTCCATTTTTTAGATGAACGCCGATTTCGCTTAGGAACGTGGACGAATTAACTTCCACAAGTAGGCGCATAGATTTGGGTCAGATTTGTTCGATCTCAGATCACAAAAGTTGATGGAATAGCGGGCTATTTTGATATTTTTGTGATTTGAGATCGGGCAAAGGTGGCCTGAAGCTGTGATGCATAGTTGAGTAAGTTATTTCGTCCACCTTCCTTATGGTGCGCAGCTTAAATCTCAATCTTATAACGATCGGAGATTGCAAACATATATTTTTTCTGCTTTATTAAACAAGCTAAAGCGATAAAAAATCTCACATACTGTAACAGGATTATAATGTCAGGGCTTCCATCGGTCAGAAGAAGAATGTTATTGTACACAAGTTTTTGACCAAAGGTACTGTGGAAGAGAGAATTGACATGATGCTGGAAGAAAAATCAAGATTGTCACAGGACGTTATTGCCGGCACCAGTGGTGGCTGGATAACCGAAATGAAAGATGATGATTTAGTAGATCTCTTTAGATTGACGTTGTAAGAGTCTGTTTGAAAATTTTCAAACAGGCTCCAAAAGAACAGGAGATAGTTATGGGCTATTGGGGAGGATATTATCCGCGTTATGTATCTGTTGCAGAGAAAAAAGCAAAAGCAGCCAAAAAGCTGAAGCAGCTTAAAAAGAAAAATCCCGGCATTAACCCGGTTGTCATTGAAGGAAGCGCTATTGCCTTGTCGTGGTGGGGCAAGTCATGGAACCAAAATCTTGAACGATATGCAGACTACAGCAATCGAATCGGCCGGGGGCGGAGTTATGTGCGTCATGGAGCAGTGCTGGATCTTCAGATAGATTCAGGAAAGGTCGAAGCCCTGGTTCAGGGGACAAGAGCAAAGCCATATTCTGTGATTGTTGAGATAAAGGCGATTGACGAAAAGATCTGGCAGGATATCAAGACCGCTTGCGGAGGCAAATTGGATTCTTTGCAGGAGCTTTTGGAGGGAAAATTTCCCAAAGCATTAAGTGAAATCTTTATGGAACAAGGCACGGGCCTGTTTCCGTCACCAAAAGACATAGAATTTTCTTGCAGTTGTCCTGACTGGGCATATATGTGCAAGCATGTGGCTGCCACTCTGTATGGCATAGGCGCAAGGCTTGATGAAGACCCAAGTCTGTTTTTCAAGCTCAGAAAAGTCAGGATGAAGGATCTGGTAACCGAGGCCGTGGAAGACAAGACCCGCAAGCTGCTCGAAAAGGCCAAAAAGAAAACAAAAAGAGTCATTGCAGAATCAGATCTGGCGGATGTGTTTGGCATTGACATGGAAGAACCTGTTGTTCCCATTAAAAAGAGCGCTAAAGTTACAAAAAAATCAATGAAGAAGAAAAAGCTGTTGAGCCCTGCGCCTGAGAAAACTAAAGCCAAATCCATAACTGGCAAATCCGGGAAGAAAACCGCTGCAAAGCAGGCTGCTCCCGGAAAAAAAGCTGAATCTCCATTTGACATAGTTGTCGGAATTGTCAGGAGCAGCAAAAAAGGCGTAACTGTCGCTCTTATTAGAGAAAAGACAGGGTTTGATGACAAACAGATACGAAATTGTATTTTTAGAGCTAAGAAACAGGGCAAGATCAAGAGCCTGAAAAGAGGGGTTTATGTATCTTCTTAGGGCTCGGCAAATTCGGGCGCAAATTCTACCAAATTATTTTTGACCGAGCCCTAATACCATTCATCATCATCTATTCTGGCTTTTTTTAAGTTTTCGCTTGCTCTGGTATAGAAACCAGGGTTAATCTCTATAGCTTTTTCAAAACAGGTAGTCGCTTTTTCAAACCTTCCTTCTTCTAAATAAATACATCCCAGGTTATTATAAGCCTGAGCCTCATTTCCTCCTTTTCTGAAAGCCTCCAATGCTTCCCGGTATCTCCCCAGTTTAGATAAAGCCATGCCCAGGTTGTTATAAGTTTTGCTTTTGGAATATTTTGTTTCTAATGCCGTGTTAAATGCATTGATTGCTTTTTCGTAATCTCCCGCCAGGGACCAGGATACACCCAGATTATTGTACAAAAATCCCTCATCAGGCTTCAGACTGATTGCTTTGTTATAGTTATGAATGGCCATGTCATATCTTTTTTTGTAGTCATAGATAATACCCAAAGAATTGTGAGCTTTCCAAAGCTTAGGATCCCGTGCTATGGCATCTCGAAAATTCTTTTCCGCTTCGTCATATTTCTTCATTTGAAATAAAGCCTGGCCCATCCCCTTGTAAGCTAAAGCATGCCACGGTCTTCTTTTAATGACCTTTTGGAATTCTTTAATAGCGTCTTCATTCAGGCCACCAATAACAAACAACAGACCTTTTTTATAAACGAGTTCGATATTGTTAGGGTTGAGTTGCAAAGATTTTTCGTATTGCACTAAAGCCCTGGGGAGATTACCTCTGCTCAAAAAGGCATCCCCTGATTTTTCAAACTCATCGCTTGTCATCTCAGGCAAAGTTTTTTTATCTGCGGGTTCAAAAAGATTTTCGTATCTGCCTTGTGTCCGCAGATTTTGCTCCTGTGCGGCGCAACCTGATAAAATGCCGGCCATTAGAGTTATTATGAGAAAAAATATTCTGATGTGTATTGTTTTCATTCGTCAACCTCTATTGTGTTTATAACGGTTCACGGTTGTCGGTTCACAGTTCACAGTTTTTTCAATGAACTAAGCAACGATTGAAAACTGTTACCGGTTTACGGTTAACCAGCAACTGTAAACCGTAAACTGTTTCTAATAATTTATAAAGACGTACTGATAACCTACAAGATTTTTTCCAAACTTCTAAATCTTCAAAAGATGACCCCATAATTCTCCTCTATCTTCTGGGTTTTTTTCAACCGTGAACGGTTACTATATTTTTTCAGAAATGATAAGCAGCTCCTATAGTGAAGTTGAAATACCTGATCTCATCAAGATCGCCAAATCCAAATGTGTAGTTTCCTTCAATGCCGAGGGAAATGTCTTGAAATGCAAAAAAGTCTAATCCTAATCCAACCTTGCCACACAAATCTATCTCGTCATCCGAGCCTGAAATAAATGTCTCGTAAGGCAACCCAGAAGTAGAAGCTTTATATTTTAAATCAGCCTGCATAAGTCCTGCGCCGACAACTGTTGATAACTTTACTTTTTCAGTGGAAATCGGAAAATACCCTTTCAATACAAACATACATGTGAGTATTTCCAGATCGACCTCCCCATCAAAACGTGTGCCGGACACTTTATAAGTCTCACTATATTCAAAGTTGTTCAGGTAGTCAAAGTTTAATTCAATGTCTAACAGAGGGTGTGTGTGATAACCGATTTTTGCATTGACTCCCCATGAATTGTCAAAATCAGGACTATCATCAAAATCCTCAACAGCATAAGAACCACCAGCTCCAACATAGAAATGGTCAAGATGGTCCTGCCCCGCATACAGCGATGTGTATGAAAATATTACCACCACTAATACAGCAAAAAAAAGATGTTTTTTCATCATGTTCTCCTTTTTTCTCAATTTTTAAACTTAAATCGTGCCATTAGCTTTTAGCCATTAGCGGTTAGCTTTTGGATAAAACTGTTCAACATCCTCTTTACTTCATTGACCTGTTGATTAAGCTCTCTATGTGTTTCATCCTGTATATAATTGAGATCGCAAGCGAGAAGCATCTGATATTCCACCTCGCTTGCAGATCCGGCAGCGATGCTCATAAACCTGGCAAGTTCTCGCTCACTATCTCTTCCGCAACCTTCAGAGATATTCGTCGGAACGGATGCCGCAGCCCTGCGTAGCTGAACCGTAAGTCCAAATCGTTCATCAGAAGGGAACTTCTTTGTGATTCTATAGACCTGTAGTGTAAGACGATGGGCTTTCTCCCATACTTTAAGTTCTCTAAAATCTCTCATTTCCATGCCTTTTCAATGCTAATAGCTAATGGCTAATAGCTAACCGCACAGGTTATTCCACGCTTCTATTCCCCGCCATTCTCCTCAATCAACAGTTCGATCCGGCGGTTTTTTGCCTTGCCTTCCTCTGTGTCATTAGAAGCAATTGGTCGCTGAAAGGAGAATGCCCCCGACCCAAAACGAGACTCCTCTATCCCTTTTTCTACGAGGAAGTGTATAATATTTATGGAACGAGCAGAAGCCAGCTCCCAGTTTGTTGCAAATGTTGATGCAAGCTTAGGGCTGATCGGCACATTGTCGGTATGTCCTTCGACTATGATATTTACATTCCTGCGATCCTTGAGTGTTTCCGCCACCTTGCAAAGCACGGACTTTCCTCTGTCAGACAATACTGCGATCCCGGACGGATAGAGCACAGTTGCTGCCACCGTAATCTTGACGCCCGTGGGCGCCTGTTCAACCTCGATCTCGGTTTCAGTTGCGAGTTTCTCTTTAAGCGCATCATAGGTTTCATGAGTGGACGGGCGGTATGTTATCTGAAACTCAAGATCATTTACGTTTGATCCATAATATGTGACAGTATTGTGCCTGTGCACCCATTTGCCTTCGCGATTGGCTTTGTATTCAATTGGTTCCAGGTTTGCGGGAAACACCCATGAATAAGAGATCTTCTCAAAGTTGTCGGGGCTGTTCCAGAGTCCGTAATGGCCGTCAGGCGTTTTTACTTTATTTCGGTAATTACTAAAATTATACACACCATCTTCAGTGACCTGCAGGCCGGCTTCAAGTTCAACCCGCTCCATGCCGGCGAAGCTTCTTCCGGGCATTTTTAGAAGGGTATAGCCGTTTTTTGAAGCCGTATCCCATGTGTATTCATTAGGATAGATGTAAAGAAAATCTTTGACGTAATCCTCTGTTTCATAGCCTTCCCTGTTCCGAAACCACATGTTGTAATTGGAGTAGTCCGTGCGGCTGGTCGTATATATCAATGCGTGCCGGCCATCTTCCTCCAGGAAATATATCTGCTCTGAAATAACGCCTGAGGCTTCTGCAAACGATGCAGACACAAGCAGGCAAAATGCTATTAATAATTTTTTCAAATGAGCCATTATGAAACCTCCTTTTCATTTCTCCCTAATTTCCAATTTCTATTCTAATCTCTTCCTAATTTCTACTTTCCAATTTCTAATTTCTATTTCTCACTCCACCAAATTAGGAATGATTCCCTTAAGGTTGCCATAGCCTCCACCCCCGCCACGTCCGTCAATAAAAATGAGATCGCAATATACGTTTACGCTTACCGATGAATCCGGAGGCGGGTTTGGCATGTGGATTTCGATGATAGCAAAACCTACTATCGGGATGGCATCGTTCGGGTTCTCGCAAAGCTCATCATCTTCGTAAACAGGAACCGTTGATGTCCAGATGCTGTCGTTACCATCATTGTCACGACGCCGGAAATAGTCAAACAAGGCCGGAAACGGCGCCGGGTGTTTTGCATCCCCGAGGATCTCCTCCGGCAGGTTGATATCATTTTCCGTATTACCCAGCCTGCCACCAAGAAACAGACTGGCAACTGTTCCACCCTGGTGGTTAAACTCATCTCCTATTCCGGCATCAGGAGTAACTTCGGCATCAGGGGTGGCTTTCATATCAAAGTTCGCATCCAGCCATGCCCATCCACAGGGCGCGAGGAGGCAATCACTATTAGTATTGCCGAACTCATCCACACCATCGCCTGTGATCAGCCCGAGCAATTTGTCTGCCATTGTGCTGGCATTGACCGGATCAAAAAAATTGTGCCAACCCGCGCAACTGTCAGCAGTCGGCGAAAAGATAATTGGGTCTGAGCAATCATTTGGGAAGTTGTTTTCAGACAGGCTAAAGGGTACCTTAAGCTTTCCGACTGTGGCCGGGCCGGTTAAGGCTGCGGTAGCATCTGCAGACACATTCACGGTATTTATGTTGAAGATTCGGGCAAAAAAAGTAAGGATCGGACCGTTGGCAATGCCGTCCCGTCGTGCGATAACCCTCACAGCATCCGGGCCGACAATTGGAGCCGGCGTTGGAAACAGTTTATATTTCTCATCAACAGGGTCCAAAACCCAAGTGCCGATGGTCACGTCGGCATCATTGATAACTATATTCATTCTGGCTGCTTGATTTTTGAGGGCGACCTGCTGGGCGACACCCACAATATCAGATCGAGAAAACTCGTGCGTTTGCTGCTCATCATAGGAGAGCCCCTTATATATCGAGCCCAAATAGCCGGCCCCTGCTAATGCAGAGGCATCGGCCACGTTCTGGAGCTCGTTTTTAGTGACATACATAAAACCCACATCAACCGCCAATGCTGTAAAACCGATTAGCATGGTCAGAACAATGGCAACGATCACCGCGGAAACACCGGCCTGATTTTTGACTTTTTCAAAAAAATTGAAATAGGATTTCATTTGCTTCCTCATTATTCCATCCTCATCACTGATGTTGCCCGTAAATTTATGTGATCGACCAAGTTAGATAAAAAGAGAAATTTGTAGTTGTAATCAACCTGTACTTCCAAATCGCATCCGAACACAACGCATCGATGGGCATCAGGGTCGAATCCGTCTGACAGATCATTATCAACTGGCTTGATGGTAATCGTTAATGGGTTCTCGGTGCTGCCAAAGGTGATCAGATGTTGTTCAGCGAAAGCAATCACGACATCGCTAATCCCAACGTCGGGTGGAATCCCGACGTTGGGTAGCCGCTCCGGGCGCGCGACGATTCCGGCGCGTGCGCCTTCCCGTGCTGCATTGGTAATGACCTGGCGGTTGAAGATAAACAAGCTGAATTCAATTATGCCGAAAATCAGGGTAATGAGTAAGGATAAAACAATTGCAAATTCAACTGCTGTTGTGCCTTTTTGATTAAAGAAAACACTCTTTTTTTGCATTTGAATTACCCTTTTTTTGTTCATTCCATTCGCATTATAGTTTGTGCAGACAGGTTTATCTGGTTGAAGCCCAAGATGCCGGCAAACAAGAAATTGTAATCATAAGTGACTCTGACGGTACGGTCGTTTTGTGCATCCGGCACAGAGACAGTAACCGCGTTTGCCTGCAATTCATTGGCACCATTCAGGTTAATCAGCTTGCCGATGCAGTAGTTTTCAACGATTTGTATGATATCGGCATTCACAGTTTCCGCTACAATCCCGGCGCGAGCCCCTTCCCTGCTCGCATTGGTGATTACCTGCTGGTTATAGAACAAGAGCCCGAATTCAATTAAACCAAAAAGCAGTAAAATTAGAATCGGAAGGCAAATCGCAAACTCAACTGCGGCAACCCCTTTGTTGTTCCGTAAATATATCATCAGCGATTCCTGTCTGCCGGCTTTCTTTAACACCGGGATAGATTAATTAGTTAATTGATAGATTCCTAAGTTGTGCGATTAGCTGTTAGCTGAATGTGTTATTTGTTTGATTTTTTTAGCTAAAGGCTAATTGCTAAAAGCTAATCGCTCAATTTAGGAAAGCCCTAAGGGCTCAGAGGTCCATGCAAAAGTACCTGGTATATGCGAATAGCTGCCGGCCCCAAAATTACAACAAACAGGGACGGAAAAACAAAAAAAATCAAAGGCACCATTAGCTTTACCGGCAGCTTTGCTGCTATCTCCTCTGCTTTCTGAAATCTTTTTGTTCTAAAGGAATCAGAAAACACCCTCAGAGATTGGGCAATACTGGTGCCGAATTTGTCCGCCTGGATCAACAGGGTCACAAGGCTGTGAATGTCTTCAATACCGGTCCGCTCTGCCAGGTTTCTCAGAGCGTCTTCACGCGATTTTCCTGCTCTTATTTCCAGGTTCAGGATATTGAATTCATCACTCAACACCTCGTTGCTTAACTTTATTTCTTTTGCCACTCTATTTATGCCTGCATCCAGTCCCATGCCTGTTTCTACACAGACCACCAGCAGATCAAGCGCATCAGGAATTCCTTCAAATATCTTATTTTTCCTGGCAGAGGTTTTCATGCGCAGCCAGATATCAGGCAAATAGTAGCCTGAAAAGGCAAGGAAAAAAGAGATAAACAGCTTTGTGGAACCATCAACAGGTTTTAAAAAAATGATTCCAAGAATGAAACAGACGGGCAGAGAAAATGCGAACAAAAATTTGCTTCCCCAAAAAAGAGCTGGAACATTTGCGCTACGCAGGCCGGCCATAAGAAACCTGGTTCTCATTTGAGCATAATCTGCAACTTGCTTCGGGATCAGACGTTTACCTAATAAAATCAAGAAATTCAGGATTGGATTTCTGGCCGCGTCTCTGGTTTCTGAAGATGATTTTTCTTTATTGAACGTATTTCTGTTTTCACCAGTTTTCCGCACTTTTTCTGTCAGCTCACGCGCCTTGGCATTTTGACGAATATATTGATATAATCCCGCAAAAAGCAGGGACACTGCCAGAAAAGCTGATGCGGAAATTAAAATCGGAATATTTGAAATCGTGGATGCCATTTCATGCTCCTCTATGTTATAAGTTGAGCTATTAGCGTTTAGCTGTTAGCTCTTAGCTGAATGTGTTATAAGTTTGATCTTTTAAGCTAATAGCTAATAGCTAATAGCTAACAGCTAACAGCTAATCGCTCAATTTAGGTACTAAATTACACTTTAATAT
>Ga0255383_1032_pt1 | contig 22463 bp, 12 predicted proteins | sample ANMaggSSYBR01C12_FD_182100 | JGI IMG/M metagenome (GOLD analysis project Ga0255383, IMG submission 182100) | Sediment cell enrichment communities from methane seep in Santa Monica Basin, California, United Staets - ANME aggregate JGI... | ecosystem: Environmental > Aquatic > Marine > Cold seeps >...
GAATCGCCACTCCTGCACTTCAGACTGTTTCATATCTATCTGGTCGATCTGTACACGGCGGCCTTCAGCATAAAAGTGACTTCCTGGAACAAGTTCGCTTATAGCAGTTGAAGCAGCCCTTTCATACTCGTATGACCAGGTATCAGAACCACCGGTATTCCTCTTCCTGTAAACCAGAGATTTTAGCTGCACCCCTGCTTCCGGGAAGGCATAATTAGGCAGAATTCCCTCATCAGTAAGGAAGTTGAATGTACTCTTCTTGTCGAGATCTTTAGCAAGCTGCTGAAAAGCCTTTTTCTCTGTAGCCAGCTCAGACATCTCATCATTCCAGGATGTGCTTCTGGCAACTTCAGCATTCTTCTGTTTAATCTTGCCATTAAGGCTTCGCACTGTTTTTCTGAATCCGTCTCGGGATTCACGACACTGCAAAAGTCCCTGCAACAACAATGATCGCAGACTTCCAAGAGATTCTTTGCCTCCGTGGGTAACAATATGCAGCTGGTCATAAACCTCAGTTGAAAGAGAATTGTCAAACAGAGCAGAAAAGCCAGCAAACAGTGAATCAGCATTCGACTCTACAAAAAACACCAGGTTCCATGGGAATTTTCTCTGATCGACACTGTCCAGTGAGCTGAATACCGTTGAAAGAGCAGGTGGCACAGACGAAGCATCAGCACCGGACTGCACCCATCTGTCGAAGCAGTAGGCAACCAGCTGCCGCGCAAGCACAGCCCCTGCCCCAAGGAACACATCAGGTGTTGCTACATCTCCCTGTATCATCAGAAGAGGATCCGAGTAGAAGTAAAGATCATGGGGTCTGCCTGCAGCCACAGTAAGAGTAAGGGCATTGCCGTCACGACGACCAGCGCGACCGGTTCTCTGTAAATAATTAGCCTGGGAAGGAGGCACTGAACACAGTATCAAAGAGGAAAGATCACCTATATCAATACCCATCTCAAGAGTGGGTGTGGATGAAAGCAGATTTGGGAACCAGGGCTTCCGAACAGAAGATTTAAACTCTTCTTCAAGAGTCTCCCGTACACCTCTTTCGAGCAAACCTGTATGCTCTGCAGCAAACAACCTTTGCACCTCTCCACTTGAATAGAAAGATTTGTAGTAATCGTCAGATGAAACAGCTACACCATACTTCCCAAAACAGAACTTCTGCAGGCAGCTAGCACCTTTCCACATATCCACAGACAAGGAAGGAACCGTAATTCTCTGAGCGCACCCGGAGCAAGTAAGCACAGTAACATCGCCTGTAACCACCATACGGTCAGGTTCAATTCCCCAGGCATTTCCTGATCGGGTTGAATAGCTCCGCAGAACACCAACCGAAACAAAAAATGAAAAAACCTCTGACAGAATCAAATGAGCTTCATTATCAACACCAAATGGGAAACACTTCTTCAGCCATCCCTGATACCAGGAGGACCCTGATGAGGAAACAAGCTTCTCGAATCTGGACCCGCGAGTACTGTCTACAGGAAACACCGGTGCCCGTGTTGAGCCACCGAAAGAAGGCATCCACGGGATATGAGCCTGAGAGAGCATGTATTCCTTGCCGTCATCATGCACATAACCGGCTACAGCAGAATGAGACACTGCCCCCTTCTGCTTCATATGCATTAAAAGCCCAAGAACAAAGGCAGACAAATCCAATAACTCAAGCGTTCGCAGATTCCCTGAAAGATTCCGCAACCGAGACAACAATTCAGAGAGATCACCATGATCCACAAAAACAGCTGATGCACCAGAGCGGTCAAGAGTGCGACCTATCCTGCTGCTAAAGCCATATTCGCTGTGTATCTCCCAGTTCAGCCGGCTGGAAACAGAACTCAGAAGACGACCCGGTACACCTTTGCCTGCAGTCATGGTCTCAAAATCTTCAAACCACATCATGTTGGGAGCAATGAAAGAGCTCACAAACTCCTCAGCTGAGAACCTGCCTTTCCAGTATACCAAGAAACCCAATGCAAACTCAGGCAGGGAAAGACCATCGCCACCTTCAGCAACAAATTTCTGAATAGCAGTACGCAAATTGAACCGCCAGGTACGAGCCTGGAAGAACCCTGCCCTGTGTGCAGCATCCTGCACTGAATCTGAAAAAGTTAGTAACTTCCGGTCTGTATTGAACTGAGAGCTCATCAATTGAGATATCATCACACTTGTAAGAGAAGCAGCACGAGACCCAAGAATAGTAAGACTTTCATGTGAAGAGCAGTATGGGCAGTTGTGATGCACCGAAGCCTTGCCATTACGCACACAGGTTGAATCAGGCTGATACACAGGCACAAAAGATGAAGAGCCGCAAAGGCATGAAGCAACATCAGTATTCGCATGCAGCGTAAAACATGAGGTACACAAAGAATATGGCATACCGGACAATCCAAGGCTTCGAATAGGCCGAGACTCTGGAAACACTATAAGTGTATCACTGTCATGCCCGAAATAACTTCTGTAGAAGTTGTTCAAATCAGGCTGAATCACATTATCACCCCGGCGCAGAACTCCGCCCCACCCGGTGGCCCCGCACTCTCTGCAGTGAATAACAGGCAGATGTACAGCCAGTTGAGCAGGTGTCAGATCAGCCGAGAACCCCAGTACTGGCGCAACCCCAACCGAGGCAACCATTCTCTGCAACTCCCGCATCCATAACCGAAGTCGTACATGCACCAGAGGCTGTGACTCAACACGAGAGGCAGACAGCACAGAAAGCATGCTCACCACAGCAGCACCTGAAACACTGGGATCAACTTTTACCAGAGCTGACAGAACATCATCAAACGACAAAGCGGAATGCCCGATAACTTCAATCAATTTCCGGAACAGGAAATGCCGTACACACCCGTAAGCTCCGGAAACATCAGCAGACCCGAACCACAGCCGACGCTGCCGGAGCAAATAAACAGAACTGTCTTCACCAGGCAGAGGCAACACACCCCCAAAAGGCACATTCCAAAACTCCACCGAAGCAGATGCCAGAAACTCCGATGCTGAAACACGGCTCTCAGTAACTACAGATGAAGAAGAAAAAGGAGTTCCAAACACCCGAGCAGCATAAGAACACAATGCTGCAACAGACTCAACACCCAATGTAGCCGATGTACCCACACAGCACAAATCAGAGGAAGCACCAACACGAGCACGCAACCTGCGAACAAGGCATGCCAGATCTGTTCCCTGAGCCCCGTCAAAAGTATGCAGCTCATCCACCACCAGATACCGCAGGGCAGCACCATTCCACAACCCGTAATCAGAAGGCCGTATAAGCATGTAATCAAGCATCTTGTAGTTAGTCAGCAGTATATCAGGAGGAGACACCCGCATCTTAGCACGGGATGTAATAACGGAAGAAGCACTCATCACCGATGAAGCAGACCCGCTTTTTGACCCCACATACAACCCAGCAGTTACCTTATCACGCAACATTGGATTAGAATGAATCATGGAAGCAATACGCCCTGCCTGATCAGTAGCCAGTGCATTCATCGGATAAACAATAACAGCCTTAACACCAGGAGACGAAGAAGAAAGGCAATGAGAAAGAATCGGTAGTAAAAAACTCTCCGTCTTGCCTGAACCAGTCCCAGTTGCAATCAGAGTTGAAGCACCAACTGAGGACTGAAGTCGGGCAAATGCTTGCTCCTGATGCAAAAACGGAGTAAACCCAAGAGGAACAGAAGGAAAGAAAGAAGACGAGGAACCCAACCGAAACGGCAACCCAAGGGAAACAAACGGCCCCTTAAAAACAGACCCCTCCCCAGCCAGCAGCCTCTCCATAGCACCGGAGAAGTACTTGTTAGCCATTGGGAAGGTAGTCTTTAAAAAGCCTTCAACGGCTGTTCGGATCTGGGAGGAGAGGATTGAGGGGATCAAGAGTCAACTTCCATACTATTGATCTCCTTCTCAAGACTACCAAGTTCTTCGAGTATCTCTGAGAAGTCAGGTACTTCTCCGAAGAACATCTCCTTCATATCCCGATAATCTTTAAGCAACTGCTTCTCCAGTAAATCATTCGGTATCAATCTAAATGTAGGGGGTATTGCAAGCTCATATCTGGACCAGGCACTGGGATAGAACTTCATCTTGAATTGAACCACATCGAGCAGCAAATCGATATCCTTCAAGGCAGAATCCTTTACGGGAGATTTATACATTCGGTACAAGTCATAGTAATGTCTGGAATAACCTTTTGACTGGGGTTTGTCATCTGGACGATGAGCTTCCTGATGTAAAATAGTTGCCTTCTCCCAGAATGTTCTCTCAGCGGTAACTGTTCCAACAGGAAAAGAGGCAATATGAAATACATCAGGGTACTCTTCTGCTGCATATGGAGATATTCTGATAGTCTTGTTGGGTACCCATGATGCCTTCACTCCTATTTCGACTTTCACTTCTGGACGGATGTAACTATCCTCAAACGCTTTCGGATAGTTGACCTGAATGGTGTCTGGTTCTAAGGAATCAATTTCACAGGTACACACACCATCAAGTACTCTCTTCAACTCTGGCAGGATTTCTTGCTCAATATAGCTCCGAGATAGCAGATCCATATTCTTATTGTATCTGTCCTGTCTGTTCTTTGATCGTGAGTCATTCGGGTCATTATCCAGAATCTGCTTCCAATCAAGTATCAGATCAATATCTTCCGAAAATCTCTCAATCAAACCATATGCTTTTGACAGCGAGGTTCCACCTTTGAACAAGAGCTTATCCTGAAGAAACTTGGAGGAGGAAATTTCAAACAAGACATAGCAAACCCAGAAATCCTTTTCGATTACAACTGGATTTACTCCTTTGTCGGCAGCGGTCTGCAAAAACAGCTCCGTTCTTTCCTCACTTTTCATCCTTGATACTATTCTCATTCAGAGATCTCCTGACAGGTGCTGTTTCTTTTTAACTTCTATATTCTACTTTCCAGTTTCATATCACTAAGTTCCTTACTCGATATCACTAACGGGATGCTTCTGCAAAGAACTTTGCCATTCTCAAGCTGAGAAACAAACCTGTTGTATGTTAAAACCATTGCTCGGAGCGGATCCAAATGCATTCTTTTATCATCGGACACAAGTATCCTCTGCGTATCCATTCCTGCATGTAGTGTAAAGCGATAATCAATACCATCTCTTGTTGGAGGAATAAATTTGCTAATATCGTTAACGTTCTTATTAAGGAAATTCCTGAATAACATTCCACCTACATGCGGATAATATCGCGAGAATGCTTCAATTTCATAGGATTCCATTGGTTCTATATTATAAAATGCAACTATTACCTGTGCTGCAAGTTGTGGAACAGCTTCCTTCTCAAATCTCTTCAAAGAATTATTCTTCATAAAGCTCGATACGGCATCTTTGAAGTGTAATAGTTCTCTACGATACTCAGATTGAATATCAATGATTCTACTTCTCATGTTTTTTACAAGATCAGAAAGCTGAATTTGACGACCATCTCCTAGATATACTAATCTTAATGTGTTTACATCACTACTATATTCCAGACGTGACCCATATTTGCTTATTGCTGCAGCAAATTGTCTATCGATTGATTGTTCACGGTTTACTTTTCGTATTCCCAAGTCTAATGATGATTCATATGTTGGCAGATGTGCTACACCGATCATGTCAATTTTACTTAACAACCACTTGTATCTAGGAAATAGATTCGGATCATCTAAGTGTCTAATCCCTTCAAATGCACAGTATGGGGAAGCTTCCATTCTAATACCACTCATCTTCATATTGGTAAGTGTATCAATCTTTATTCCCATCAAAGCGCTTGTATCAAATACTAAATCGATCTCTCCTAATTTGATACGCACTGCTAAAATACTTTGCTTATCAGTTATCAATTTTGATTCATCAATGCTTTCTGTGCTCTTACATATTTCTTTAATTGCCTCGTATATCCATTGTGTGACGTTTCTTGATTCTTCCAGTATTTCATAATAGAGTATTGGTTGTATCTGCTCTCTGATCTTCCTAATTTTCTTCTCTGATATTCCCCTCTCTCCAAGTGCCTTTACGGCCTGTACTACTAGCTCAGTTTCCCTATGAACAAATCCTGATTCCTTTAACTTTGTTTTTCTAAATGCTATCGTGCAACCAGAAGTCTCATACTCTCTCGTCGGCCCATCTGATAAGAAAGTTACTTTACCCTGCACTTGAGTAGTAAGACCGAAGTAGTTTAGGGCAGACATTCCAGTGATTTGGATTCGCCAAGAATTTTTCCTAGCAATTGCCTCCGCAACTTTACTAACATCTGGAGGTATAGCTTTTGCTAGCAGTTTACCAATTTCTGGATAATAATACACACCTCTTAACACTCTATGTATTTCACCTTTTTTTGCTAGCCGAAACAAGGCGACATCAAGAGCATTGCGGTTTGCGAGGCGCTTAAAGTCATTTGCTGCAAATGTCCAACCGCGACCTTTTTCAACAATTCTACTAAGAATACTCTTTTCTAAGGATTGCATCACTCACCTTCTTATTTTTCTGTAAGAAATATCATACAATTTTTCTTACAAATCAAGTTAGTACATATTGCAGAATTCAGTCAAAAAACTCAGACCTGTACAATCTTTAAAGAATTCAGAAACAGACACTATCTCTAAATACTTAATCCGTTTCTATTGCAACAACTCACAAGAGCACCAAACTCAAAGCAATGAAGTATCTTAAAGTTCTCCCACAATCTTCTGGATCTCCATAATAGCGTAAGAGTGCATTCCCATTCTTTCAAGTTTTTTTGCGTTTGAGATGCATTCTTTTGCTTCATCAACAATATCTAGATGAGAATCATCCTCATAACTATTTAAATCAAGACGAGACCAAAACTTGTAGAAGTAATTCTGTAAAGTACTGCAAAATATAAAATTCATTTCCACAATATGTTTTTCCAATTCATATGAATAAAATGGATAGTCCACTTGTGCATTCCAATATTTCACAAGTCTTACAAGAGGAAGAATAAGACCATTATTTCTTTCGTCTTTCTCACGCAATTCTTTGCAAAACTTAGATGGATTTGTAGAAGTCCAATCAGTCCATGATGACTTTGGTGATGGAATCTTGTATCCAGAGAAGAACACTCTATTTGTCGCAGGAATGAGTTCAAAGCTGATATGGTTTAACGACAACACAATGGTCGGACTGGATTGGTAAATTTCAGAAGAAGAATAGTATTGTTGTGCAAATCTTTTAAGCTGGTTAAGATAAGTTTGAGGTTTCAGCTTTCTATCTGAAGTATCAAAGACAATCATATAATCTATGTCTGATTCTGAATCTACTTCCCTTGGAAGAATAGTACCCCGAGTACTTGAGCCAATTTGCATATGTTCCATAATTGATGTACCAAAATGAGAAATCAGCCTTGCCTGAAGGGTATTAATTGACAATTCAATGCTTGCCTTTTCCTGCCCAGAAAGGACAAGACTACTGGCGAATGCGTTGAGGTAGGAATCAACAGGCATATTCATTCTTAACTACTTTCATCAATATTATTTACATCCTTCTGAAGAAGCTGCATTGCTTTCTTCTTTATCTGGCACAATACCAAGCTTGCAGCAAATGTCATCCCACTCCTTAGAAAGCCTTGGGTTCAGATCATGAAAAATAGATGATGATTGCTTGATTGCAGCGGCTGCTTTTACGGCTTCATAAGTGGCAAATGCATCAAGAATGCATGCTGTACCTGTTGCGCTTTTAAAATCAACTTTGTGCAAGAATTGCTGATAAAGTTCTGAATAGAGATTCTCATTCCTCTGTCGAAGCATCTCTATAGATGCTTGTTTGGCAATGAGTTCTCCTGAAAATACAATCTGCGTAACAATTACTAAAATCCCGGCTGGTGTACTACGCAAAAATACCACTACTAACCACAGGATAAAGTAAATAGACATTTTCACTCGACCCCTAGTGGCCATCCTTCCACAAACCGCTTTAGCGAAATATGAGTTCTCTAAAATATTTGCTCCCAATCTATGAATAGATGGAGCAAGGGGATTGTTATAGTAGATCCGAGTCTGCTCAGGAGTTAGCGGAACACTAAAGGAGTTTGAGAGTAATTGCTTCCTTCTCATCCCCTCAACCCGAGGGATAAGGTAAAGTTTAGTAGAAAGCGATAGCAGCAAATGTACTGTAACGCAAATAGCAAATAGCATCTGGGAGATTTTGTAAACCAATATCATTTGAGTTTGTTGTGTAAATATAACGGTGAAAGAAAGAAAAGCTGATATCCAAAATAGAATGGAAGTCCATTTCTCAGAAAGCTTAACAGGATGGTAAAAGTGCTCCAAACCATCATATCTTTCAGATTCAGGGTCATTCAAAATACTGATCCTCCCATCTAGACGAATAACCTAAGCCGTAGAACTCACAGATTTCTTGTTGCAAGCCCTGTTTATTATGGTTATGCAGTTGATACTTTCCACAAACATTGAGCGTAAACTCCGGGTAATTAATCTTCTATCGTCTGACCACTTATCCATAATATGGAAAGTCCTTGCCAAATATTTCTCTCCACTTGTTTATTGACTTTTCTTGGTTCTTTTCATTTAGTTCACTATTAACTGCTTCAATAGCTTTACTGTGAGCCCAATCAGCTTTCCTAGAAACTGACAATCTCTCATCAATACTAAGAGTATTTAAGTCACCTTGAAAACCTTTGGGGTCGTTTACATTCTGCAATATTACAGTTGAGTAATATTTTAAGAAATCTCTAATGTCAAAATCTATCCATTTACTCAGTTCTGATTTTTCATCCACATAGTTAATTACAATGCATTCTAATAGATATGATGCTGCTGTATAGGAGGAATGGTGTCTATTCCAGTATTTTAAAGTTCTTATCAACTGCAACACAATCCCATCATGTGTCTGATTTATATCCGATACTCGGGATTGATCAATTCGGGGATCAGTAGGTTTCCAATTACCTAAACCATCAGGAATTAAATATAAACCAGTATCCGTGTAGAAGCATGGCACAATATCAAATACCCATTCATAAGAAAGCAAATCCAATGTCACAGCTTCACCGCGACTATGTAAATCTGCTGATTTGTAATGCTCAATATCGGCCAAAGACATTTTAATTTTGTTTACTACTTTACTTGAATTCAAAATACCACTGTCTGAAAGATTCTTTAATCTTTGCCCTGCATTTTTAGTGTCTATAACATATGTATCATCGTTTTTATGGTATATGGCATCATTTGCTGTAAGGCAAAACAATATATCCACATCATCTAGTTCTCGAATTTTAGTATTTCGAGCAAATGAACCAAACTTGCAATGCATCTCAGCATATTTGTATGGTACTTCTAAGGCAGCATCCCCATCTAATTTATTCAACTGACCAAATAACCAGTCTCGACTTGACCTTGCTTTTTTCGAACGTTCTGGATTCAAATTAACAGAATTTTTGTTAAACTCTTCAAATGCTGTATTTACAGTTTTCGCCATACTCTATTCCTTTGTTCCGTTTGTAGTTTTACCTGAAGCAGTACCTGTTGCAATGAGTGTTGAATCGCCGACCAAACTCAGAAATCGGACGAATGAGCGCTCCTGATTTAAAAACGGGGAAAACCCAAGGAGAACAGAAGGAAGGAAAGAAGACGAGGAACCCAAGGGAAACAAACAGCCTTTGAATACAGACCCCTCCCCAGCCAGCAACTTATCCGTAACACCAGAGAGGTACTTATTAGCCATTAGAAAGGTAGTCTTCGGAAAACCTTCAACGGCTGTTCGGACCAGCGAGGAGAGGATTGAGGGGATCATATCATTTGTGTTTTGCTAGTATCCATTTTCAACATTTCTCATTTTTTGTTCTTTCCTCGAAATAACCTTTGTAATTTGTGGATCTCCAATTCTCTCTTCTGCATCTTTAACTCTATCAATTGCTTCCCTATATACTTCTTGCTCGCCACTTATCTTAAATATACTTATACCTACATCACAATATACACTTAATATGCCTATATTATCGCTATATCTTCCCAAAGCCAATATTGCCTTTTCCCGTGCCTTTTCCAATATTGCTAATCTGTCTTCATCAAGAATTCCATCTGTTTTTTCTGCTCGTGCTATAAGCAACTTTACATTGTATTTCTGGACTGGTCCATCTGCAAAGAAGTCATTCTCAAAAAGTCGTATTTCTGTTGCTGCTTTCCCTAGTTCATTCATATCTATTAAATTGCGAATCAATCGATGCCTTGGTACTCGCTCTCCTGGTGCTTTTGAAATTATCTTTCTTAGAAGACGATTTCTTTTCTGCTTCTCTGGTATTCTATTAATCCCGTTATCAAATGCGCAGAGCTGTTTCATTGTGCGGACTTCGATCTCATATGCAGGCATTAAACAATCAATTACTTTATCGTATAACTGTTCGTATTCTTCTATTTTTTTATATTTATAATCCGAAATTATACCTGTTATGACTCTATGTCTGCCTGCCCATCCATAAATTCCATCTCTTCTGCTTATCTCGGTTTCGTGAACAATCCCATGCAAGTTTACTAGTATTGCATTAATTGAATCAGCATTAATTCCAAGCATTTTAATAAGTAACTGCCTATGGACAATAATTCCGGAACTCTCCATTGCTGACAATACTTTATAGACTATTTGTTCGCTCTCATTCAATTCTGCATACTCTCTAAGCACAATGTCATCAAACTTTTCTGATGCAAAAATGCTTTTCAAACATACAAATGTATCTGATTCACATTTATCGGTAAGTCTTCTCTTTTTTTCATACCACGAGAATCCAGCAAATCCTTTCTCTACCAATGGTTGAAAATCTGGCTGACTCTGCATTAAGGCTAACAATCTATCTATCTCACTGCTATCCAATTTCTCTATCTCATATGCTGTTCCGTTCTTGAACAGATTAGGTGTTTTTGTTCTAGGATACCATTGATTGCCTGAAGTTGTCATAATGATATACAGATAATGTGATTCATCGGCAGAAATCATATCGATGAGTTCATTTAGCTCGTAAATGTGTAAATGAGCATCATCTACAAACAAAATGCTACTTTCCTTTCTCTCAGAAACTGTTTTCGCAAGCTTTCTCCACTCTGAGGCAACAAATGCATGCTTATTCTTATGTTCCCAGCAATGATAGTCTCTTCCTAATAAGTCTATCATTACTTGTCTTGCAAGCGTACTTTTCCCGGTGCCACTAGGACCTAAAAGTATTGCGTATTGATTCTTTTCTTTATCTATCCCGTCTAAAATTTTCTCTCGAAGAGTTCTATCAAAGGTTAACTGAGCATCAATGTCTGCATAGGTCGCTGGCCATCCATTAAACATGGAAGCAGCATTCTTTTCTATAAATCGTCTTGAGTGTTCTACATCCAATGTTACAGTCCTCAAAACTGGGGATAAATCCAACAGATTGCCCGTATCAGCTGACTCCTTTGCTATATAGCTATTATGTTCTATCAGTTTTAGTATTAAAGTATCCAGACTGCCATATACAACTTTTATTGCCCTGCTCTCATACAACATTGCTCTATTTACATCTTCTTCGTACATAATTAGATATATTGTAGCAGTACCATTGGATTTTTTATTAATATGATTTACCCTATTAATTATGTCTCTTATATGGGAATCTGATAGGGAATACCCTACAATTACAATGTCTGAAGTGTATAGTTGATTTTCGAGAGTATTATACAATGCTTCTCTATACTCATGTGCTCTCTCGTAATCTTCTTCAGTAATTATAATTCTGCTTTGTTTACCATCGCTCTCGTCTTCCTCGATTGACTCGTGAAGCTTAAACAATTTCACGGTATCAGGCATCTCAACACTCCTAAAATCGAAGTTAGATCTCTTAATTGATATTGATCTTGAGTGCTTTGAGTATGCTTGCTCTACTAATGTATCGTAATTAGTAGTGTATATTGCACGCCAATTTATCAATGGCATATTTATGATACTACCTGTTGGCTTCAATCCTTCAATCATTTTTCTTAGCTCTCTAATCATATCCCTTCTTGAATACTTGATTTCTACAATGCTCGCAATTTCACTCAATGAGTAATTCTTGCACTCTGGAATATTAAATTCCAATCCAAAATGACTGATTAGATCGCTAACACTTGGTCCACCAGATGGAATTGAAGATCCCGAACCAAGGAATAGAATAGTATCCTCGAGTTTCAATCTTCCTGCAACATCCGTCATGCTAATACTCATTCTAGATTCCCCTCAGTTATATGAATTCCACGCTTGGTGGTAGTCTTTTTCCCTATCACACTTATCAAACGGAGCAATGTATTCGATAGTTCTCTCAACTGGGCCACCCGGAAGAGTGTCGTCAATAATTGTTCGGAATACTGAACCAGATTTCATATCCTTGATTTCGTTCCATTCTGAGCGGGAGAAGCCAACACCTGGAAGACCTTTGCTGATGGTAAAGACGATTCTGCCATTCTGGTCGTACCATGTGTCTGATTCGTACTGACGCATAACCGGAAATTGAACACGGTAGATTGTTAACAGCTCTTCAAGGGTAAGACCAAGTGCTTTTGCTATGAGAACATCAATTTCAACAAGGGCTTGGCAACGGGCATAGTCCGTTCGAAGTGCACAATTCCGGTTCCATTCGGGAGTGAGGCCTTTGAAGAAGCTGTTTGATAAACGAGAGTCATCTTTGGCCCAAGAGTCCAAATTAAAGGCTTCATTCCAACTTGATTCCCAAAGATCAGAGTAGTGTTTGGTTAAACAACTTAAAGCAAGAACTCTAATTGATATCTCACTGCTAACTGGAAGAACAGGCAGCGAACCCCATGTAAAGTGTAAATTGGATCGACCAGTAGATTTAATGAAGAAGTCTCCAACAACACTGAAGCCAATTCCAGCAGACCAAAGCAATAATTCATTGTCTTTAAATACTGTTGTCTGCGCTCCATTGATATGCCCAACACTCTTAGGCAATATCGCACCAATCAATGTCTTCTCTGCCCAAGAACCAATCATTCCTCTAAAACACAGCCTGTAAAAGTCCGTCATCGGTTTCTTGTCTCCCCATGGGACTCTGGGGGTGCGTTTCAAGTATTCGGCTGGGGAGCAGTCGGGGACATAGTTGGTGCGAGGCAAGTAGTCGTCGGGGAGTTCGGTAAGGTTGAGAACATCGTAATGGCTTTTTTCTGTACAGCTATTTCTTGGGGTTTTGTTAAACGGATTCGCATTAAAGAAATGTGGCCCAGATAGAATCCACTCCGAAGCATCCATTGGGAATCTGGTTTCTCTTCTGATTGTGTGGTCCTGCTGGGCGTTAGTTTCATTCCAGTGCTGGGTTGAGTAGAATTGCCCCTCAAGGTCTCCAAGTTTCACTGGCTGATCTGCAAACTTTCGAAGAGCTGATAGAAGTGATTTTACATGCAGTGCCGGAAGTCGCGCTTCCATCGATGGTGTTCCCTCAGAATCGAAAAGCTTTGCGAAAAGAGCAAGCTCTTTCTCTGCTACATGAATGATTCTGTCTTTGTGGCCATTCACATTCCAATGATTCTCGTCATCCTTTATTCCCGGAACCGGGCCTTTACCATCATGATCAAAACAAGCATCAACTGTTCGTGGAAGGTAAAGATTTGCCATGTGTAGAAAAGTCAATGTCGGTTTCTGAATCCCCAAAATGTTGATACTAAACTTCTCGGTATGCCCAATCGGAAAAAGGATGAGTTCATTCTGAAACTGAAAATGATACCTCAACTTTGAATACACTTCTCTTCTAAAATTCCCTCCCCTTGGATCATCATAGATACCTTCTGGATGAAGTAATGCAGAAACACCTTCTTCCCTACAAAGCATCCATGCCTGAGGTATAAAACACTTGTACAAATTCGCCTTCATTCCCTGAAGCTCTGGATAATTCTGAATTGAATTCAGAAAATTCTTTGTTCCCGCAGCTTCTTCATAAGCTCTCAAGTACTGTGATTCTATATCGAGGGTTCTAATGGTTTCTTCTCTGATTTCTGCGAGTTTTGCAGATGAATGCTTGTGAATTATGAATTCAGGGTTGAAATCACCCATAATTCCACCCTCGTTCCATTTTACTGGCAGCCAAGGTGGGTTACCCAGGATGAGGTCAAAACCACCATTTTCCTTAAAGATGTCTGCGTACTCCAGCTCCCAGTGGAGGAATCTGTAGTGTTCTGCGAGTTGCTTAACTAGTTGCAGTCTTGGGTTTTGTTCTATGATGCTTTCAATGTTGGGGAAGTTGTGTTCATCTTCAAACTGTAATGCCTGCTGTTGTGGGGTGAAGTCGTGGAAGAGGTCTACTGCTTCCCCTTCTGCTGTTCCTCCTTCAAATGCTTTTGCCTGAAGGATCAGGGATAGTTCTCTTAACCACTCTTCCCTGGTTGGGAGCAGGTCTGTTTTGTCTATGGGCCAGAACCAGAGGGCGCACCAGTAGTCCATGACAAGGCGGAGTCGCCTGTATGGGCTGGGGTCGGTTTTTTCAGTGAAGAGGTATTTTGCTCTTATTGCGTCTTTTTCTGCTGTGGTGGTTCTTCTTCTTTGGGTGTTTTCTGTTTCTTTTCTTCCGAAAAGGGTGTGAGTGTCTTCGGTTTCTGTTCTTACCTTTTCCAGAGTTTCAGCATGGAGTTTCCAGAATCTGTCAATTTCATGTGAGAGTTTTTCCAGCTGTATGATGTCTCTCTGTGAGAATGGCTTTTTCTGTTTGTTCTTCCAGGTTTTTATCTTGTTCAGATTTTGTTCTTCCATCTTCTTGATGACTTTGTCGGTGTAGTTGGCCATATTGGGATCAGGCATCAGGAAATGGTAGACCGTGTTCTGTTCTCTTGTTTGTTGTGGTTTGATTCTTTGTGGTGGTGTGTTCTGATAGAACTCTTTGCTGCTTCTTAGTGTCTGCGAGTTGTATGTGCTTCTTCGGGCACCTACAAGTGAATTGCCTACACGGAGCTGCAGACCGAACCAGGGTACATGGGCACCCTTGAATATTGTGTTAAGCCAGATGGATACTTCAGCAAGCTCTGTTGCTACCGGGTTAAGGTCTACTCCAAATACATTCCTATCGGCTATGTACATCTTTATCTGCTGTAGTTCTTTTTTGTAGTTGTCGTGATCGATGGTTTTTTTTGTTTCCTGCTGTTTTCTTTTCAGGTATTCTTCCGCAAGCTGGTTTACTGCCTCGTTCAGGAATGCTGCACTGCCCATTGCAGGCTCACAGACTGTGAGGTTAAGAATGTCATCTGCTGTTTTGTTCTGCAGCAGTTCCTTCAGGGCATACTTCACAAGGGTTTTTGTAAGAACTTCCGGTGTGTAGTAAGAGGCAGACTTCTCTCTGTCTCGTCCGGCGAGGCGGTAGATGAAAGAGCCCTTGGGGTGCTTTAAGAGCTTCTCTTTATTTTCATCTCTTACTTTTTCATCTTCTTTGTATTTGTGCAGGTCTGTTTCTTTTATGAAGTAGGCATTGTTAAGAACATTGTGCTCTTTATCTCCTGCGTGCTTTACTTCATAGAGGTCTGTTTCAGCAAAGAAGCCACGGTACGAAAGCAGTGCTTCATAAACAGCACCCAACTGGTTGATTCCCAGTTGTGCGTAGGAAACTCTTCCTCTTCTTCTGTTCTTCTTGTTTCTTCTTTTCTTGCTGTTTCCTCTTGTAAGAGACATCAGTTCAATAACCTTTTGAAGAACATGGTTGCGGAACTTTACTCCTTCAAGAATTTTTGTTTTGTTTGGATCGAAGAGATGGCTCTTCAGGGGAACCATATCAAAGGTGTTGTGGTGTATTGCCTGCTCGTAATTCAGTGTGGGTGCATTGAAGTTCGTTCCCGTGTTTATCAGGTTGAAAAGAAGCTGAATTGATTCGTGAATGAAGAAACCATTTATGGATTCTTCGGTGTTAAGTGGAATTATCTCCAGGTCTCGCAGAGTCTCAAGGCTGTAACCTTTCCTGTAGGCATCTGAATTCATGGGAGCGTATCCCAGTTCAGGTCTGGCTTCAATGTAGAAGAGGAACAGAAGACGGTACATGTATCTGAGGCATTCCATTGACAGTTCTGTAGCGAACTTGTCGTTTTGCTCGTAGGTTTTTTCTTTCCTGACTGTCTGGGTGTAATAGATGGCTTCATTACCTATGAGTTCAATGGCTTCTCTTAGAGAGTACTTCAGGTCTTCACTTACACCGTAAGCATGTTTGTGGGCATTCTCATCGAGGGTATCAAGCAGGCTCATTCCTTCTTTTGATATAAGACTGTCTCTGTGAAGAAGGGCACACATTGCCTTGATGGTGGAGAGTTCTTTTCTGCCGAGAATTTCATTTATGTCGAACCTGAGCAGCCTTTTGTCATTCCACCGTGTTCTGTCCAGAAGAACTATCTGTGAGGTACTAACCAGTATTACCCACCTGGGAGGTTCAGGCATCGAGAAAAGCTTCTTGGTAACAAGCTCTTCCCAGCTGTACCTGTGATGCTTCTTACCGTCAAAGAGTTTAATCTCAATATTCAGGGGATCTGTTTCATCCTCGTCTTCAAGAACCTCACATACAATAAGCTCAGGTGATCCGTTGGGTTTATTGATCTTTGCGAAGACTGGAAGCATCTCGCCTTCAGCAAGTACCATCTCCTCAGATTGCTCAATGTATTTAATCGGTTCAAGAAGTAGTCTGGTTACTTCTCTCTGAAGCCTTGCTTGTTTACCTGAATCTTTCTCATTCCTGAACTGGTTCCTGAGAATAAAGAATTTCTTGCTTGAACCGGACAGAAGGGAATAGGGAGCCCTGGTCCCATCTTCTTTTTCAGCTTTTGCCCACTCTTTGTAGAGTTTCTTCAGATCCTCTTCAAGAATTGCAGAAAGGTAATGATGAGTGTAGAACTCGTTCTCGTTGGATATTCCGGTGAGGTCAAGCATATCCTGCTCCTTGAAGAGCATTCAGTACAAAATCTCTTGCTTCTAATGGTTCAAATGAAATTTCTCTGCGAACAATAGGGCCTGTATCCATAAGAAAGCCATTGTCTTCCATTTTCAAATCCAGATTCTCTTTGAATTTTGCAAAGGATGGAGGTGAGTTCTCTGATTCCATATACGACTTAAAAAGACTTACAGTACGATGAATATCGATAGAAAGATTGCTAAAAACATACCACAGATCAAATAGATCTCGACCCTTTCTTCTTTGATACAAAGCTCTGATTTTAGTAGCAGTGAGTTCTTCAATCGAAAATGTCTTTACTGTACATTCTTCAGCGAACCAGGGGCTATTCACTGCATATTCTACTGGTCTAATACAATCAAACGCATGATGTTCCCTGGTGTTAATCTCAATCTTCAATCTCAAGGGTTCAACAGGCTCAATTTCTGAAACAAATCTGTATTTCAACGTTGCAGTTGACCTACCAATAGTCCTGACTGGAGATCCCAGAATGGGATTAAGCTTTTCCTTGATTCCATCGAAAATTGATCCAATTGGCTCTGGAGATATCTGTACAAGATCAATATCCTCTGAATACCTCACTGGCTCACTTACAAACAACTTGTATAAAGCAGTTCCACCCCTCAAAGCCAGTTTTGATCCTGTTTCTGAATTGAATATCTCTACCAGTGCTCTTGACAGTACAAGATCCTGCTCAATTTGAGCTTCTCTGAACCATGGAGCTTTACTGCGCCAGTGTGTTATGAATGCTGCCGGAATCATGATTCCGGCTCCAGATCAGCATCATAAGTGATCTTCCAATCTGAGTTGAAATGAGGATTGAATGGTTTTGCTCCAGGGAAAAGACTAATTCTGCGACTGACCCTTTTTTGCAGTTCATTCTCTAATGGCTGGGCAAGAGATGTATTGCCTGTTCTCTCCAAAAGAAAACCCAACCTCTGGATTACCGGAGTGTCTTCAAGATGAACTAGTTTCTTGAGTACCTTTCCGTTCAATCTCTCTGCTATTTCAGATATTACCGTAATGGCGTTACCATCTCCACCGCATTTATTCATAAATCTTACTATGTCTAGAGCTGTAGACTCGGGACCTGATACTGTCATGTACCCAGTTGGAGTCTTTACTTCTTCAGTCAGTGCCTGTTTCATTTTTTTCCTGCTGTGAAAATGAATTACATTACGACCGGATATCAAAGGCCTGTGCTGGTGCGAAAGAATGACTTGAAAAAACTGTGCCTGCTGATGTGAGGCTCCGTGAATTGAAGCAGCGGTAAGTAACCCGACATAATAATTAACATCTAAATAATAGCACAATCCATCTATTAACCAGGAAGCTGGAGGCGAACCTGTCAGGGAGTACTCGGTTGGTACAATCACAAAAAAACCACTTACCGGTGATGTAATTCTGCCAGCTGCTTTCTGCCGCCTTAATGCTGCACGAAGAGAAACATCTGACATATTGAGTTTGCTTGCAGCTTCCTTCTTTGTAAATGAATATCTGCCATGCGCCTGCAGGTCATTAATAAATTTCTTCATGCTATCCTCTCTATGCAATGCATTTCCATAATGTAACACATTCTGTTACATTTTGCATTCGTATTGCAAAACGAGAGAGCAGAATTTTGAGCTCTTATTCCATCCTCTTCAAAAATCGCAGAAAGGTAGTGATGAGTGTAGAACTCGTTCTCATTGGTGACTCCCGTTAAATCAATCATGATACAAATCAATCGTACTTTGTAACACTTGAATTCCTTTACCTGTAATACGGTACATCTGCTTACTGCTTGTCGGCTTCTTAGGGCTGGTCATTTCAACTAAGCCATCTTCCAGTAGTGGGTTCAGAATCTGTCGCCGAAACTTGGCGCGATCAGATCTATTGGTCAAGGCTATTAATTCAACTAATTTACTATCTATGCGACATTTGCGAAGAACAGCCACTTGGTGCCGACTTAGTGCCAACTTGGTGCCAACTGGTGCTCCCTGGCCGGTCATGTCTTCTCATCATGCATTACGTTTGCATATAATTCTGCTATTCAGCATTATTTGCAACTGCTTTGCATTGATTCCCTGGCTGATCCCACGCCCTGCATGCATTCCCCGCATCTGCACCCAGGCATATCTTGTCAGCATGAAATCTTCGATCTCGCGTTGCCCACCCTTACCAAGAGTTATCATTTTCGTGACGCTACCTGGGAACAATTTGTCCCTATGTAGAATCCGAGGTCTTCGTCTCTTCTTCTTGTTTTTTTCACAATCTTCCCCGAAGTACTGCCTTTCCACTCAACAAAGAAACAACATATTGATTCAAGCTTACGCCTTCATCCGTTGCCTGGCCAGCGAGTCTGGCGTGTAGTGACTTTGGCATTCTAAGTAAAAACTTTCCACTGTATCCATCAAGCTGTCTGGGTTCTGGAATCGTGATACCACGGTCTATGGCGGTTTCCAGCCAGAGAATTTTAGCCTCATTGATGGAAGAGATAGCCTCTTCCATTGAATCTCCCTGAGTAATGCAACCTGGAAGATCAGGAATTTCTGCTACGAAAGCACCGTCATCGGGATAAAGTTCAACCTTGTAATTGAGAGAAAGATAGTACTCTACAGCGTTCCTTTTCATTTACTCTCCAATCCCAGCTGTTTAAGCGCAAGGATAATGTATGTTCTTCTAACCAATTTGCCGTGTTTCTGGGGTACAGTAAGCATTTCACCTGCTTGGCTTATGAATATGGCATGGCTTCCCTTTTGTCTGTCCTTTACCCAACCATGCATCTCCATAAATGACTCAAATTCCCCAAAAGCTATTTCAGGAGGTTTCGCCAGCATTTTTTGTAAGAGCTTTTCCTTCTTACTCATTTAAGCTCTCGAACCTGAACAATGATACTACATGCGATATCACATGTCTATACTGTAATGTGTGTGCTCCTGTTCTCATACTTCACCTCTTAACACACCCACAACCTGCACCCAGGCGTGCTTCTCGGTCGTCATCGTTTCCTCAATCCAGTCCAGATACTGACTGAATACTTTGTTGATTTCTCTCTCTTCTCTGCTTTTCCTGCTGTTCTTTACCTGCGGGAGTAATTTGCTCTTCTCAAATTTCAGTTCAAGATTAAAGAGTTTTCGTTCTTTGAGATTGTCTAGCTCATCAAGCTGTTCTTGCAGTTTCTCATTGATACTCGTCTCGAACTCTGTTCTCTTCTGCAGCATATACTCTTCTGCTTTTTGTACAGCTGGTTTCAGGAGTTTTTGAAGGCTTTCAGTATTTGATTCCTGCCCACGGTTCGGGTAAACTCGCTTGTGCAGCTGGGTTTTATCGAGTACTTCCTGGAAAGAAAGAGTATCTGTGTATTTATCGTTTTTGAAACGTACTCCAAACCATTCATGAATAAGTGGCTGGCCTTTTCTGTTGGGGATGAGACCGGACAAGATGAAGATGGTTTCATTTGGTTCAATGCAGGTGTTCAGGGTGATGACAGGGGCTTCATGCCTGCCGAAGGCTGCCAGCATTCTGTCGTTGGCCCATTCTATTGCAGGGCTTAGTTCCCAGAGATAAGAGGCTTCAGGCCAGGCTGATTCGTTCTTACGAGAGTTCTTTATCTCCTCTTTGATTCTGTTGATATCTTCAGTAAGTACAAGAGTATCTTCTTTGGGGTAGATTTCCCTGGGCAGCCTTTTGTACCTCTGCTTCAGGTCCTCGGGCATTGTAATGTCTATTCTTTTGTCTTCCGGGTACTGTTTGTAGTGTACTCTCTCTGTGTTTTCCAGATGGGCAAGAGCATTCTGCATGTATTCGAAATTGTTCCGGTAAAAGCTAATTCCCTTTGCGGTTTTTTCTTTAACTTTCTCACCGGTTGGCTGGGGTGCCGTTCCCATGAGGAATTTGAGAGGATCAAACTCCAGGTTGTTGTTGAACTCAATATCAAGGTCTTTGGCAGACTTGTTCTCTTCAATTGCTCTGGCGATGTGTTTTTCTTCCTCTTCAATGTCGTAGAGCTTCATGAATGAGGCAGGGTCTCCGATGTTCTTTGCTGCCTGCTCGTCTTTCTGAATGAGAAGCTGGAGAATTCTTGTGTCACCCATTATCTCTGAATTGATACTGTCTGTTATCAGGTAGTCTATTCTTGGTGCTTCAGTCTGGCCGTATCTGTCAATTCTACCGTTACGCTGTTTGAAGATCATTAGAGACCATGGAATGTCGAAGTGAATCAGTCTGTGGGAAAGGTAGTGAAGGTTTATTCCCTCGCTGGCAACATCAGAGGCAAGAAGCAGCCTTACAGGCGCTTCTTCCCTGCCAAAATCTTCAACTATTCTCTGCTGTTCTATGTCTGACATTCCACCGTGAAGAATCTCTACTTCTTTTTCCTTAAGCTTCAGATCCCTGGTGAGTTGTGCGTGGAGAAACTTGAGAGTTTCAATTCGCTCGGTGAAGATTACCAGCCTGTCTGTTTTTGACTTCCTGCTCCACCCGTATTCATCTTTGCTCTGGAGGAGGTTGAGTAGTTTCCTGTACTTGCTGAAGTTTTCAGAATCAATTTCTTCAACTGCAGTTTTGAGTTGCTCAAGTTCCCTGATGTCTGCGTAGTATGCAGGGTCTTCAGTTTTTCTTAATTTTGCAAGCCTGTTGTTAATTGTCTGAAGACATGCTGCAGGGCTTGAGAAAAGAGCTTTCTGGAGAGAGGTCTTGATAAGAATAGATCCGGATCTTCTTGCATCAAGCTTGCTGAAGCTGATTTTCTTCAGTGTTTCGTAAGCCTCTTCCTCTACTTGTGACGCTGGTATGTGAACCTCGTTGATTACTCTTTCCTTGAATGCTTCAGTTACCTGATGCTTTATGTCTTTCTTGAAGCGTCTTATGAAGAGACCTTTGATGTCGTCTTTAGTGTATTCATCCTCGTCGGCGATTGCTGTGGGGTCAAGCATGTTCATCAGGCTGGCGAAACTTTTTGCCTTACCATCGTGGGGTGTAGCAGAGAGCATTATCAATGTGTCGGATTTGTCTGCTAACAGTTTTGCCAGCTTGGCTCTCTGGGAAGACTTGCTGCCCCTCTCTGCAACATTCTGAGCTTCATCGATTACAATGATGTCCCAGTGGGACTTCTCCAGGTAGTTCCTGTACTCTGTATCCTGCTTAAGTGTATCTATTGAAATAATAGACTTGTCGTAGTAGTAGAACGGGTTGCTGTTGGTGGGAATATCTCTTCGTATCCTCTGAATACCTATTGAATCCAGTCTGGTGAGTGGTATTGTAAAGCGGCTCCACCATTCCTTCTGAAATTGTGTGAGCATACTTTTCAGGGCAACCACAAGGATTCTCTTGCCCCTGCCCCGCCTGATAAGCTCCGAGACCAGTATTCCAGCCTCAAGTGTTTTACCAAGCCCAACAGCATCAGCTATTAGAATTCGCTGCCTGGGTTGCTCAAGAGCCTGTATTGCTGGATCAAACTGGTAATCAACTGAATCCATAGCGCCTTTGTGGCCAGTGTATATCTTTTCGTCTGTTGGCGGTTTTCTTCTAAGAAGACTTTCCATATACAGAATTGATGAGCGGTACTGTGG
>Ga0255383_1033_pt1 | contig 22273 bp, 24 predicted proteins | sample ANMaggSSYBR01C12_FD_182100 | JGI IMG/M metagenome (GOLD analysis project Ga0255383, IMG submission 182100) | Sediment cell enrichment communities from methane seep in Santa Monica Basin, California, United Staets - ANME aggregate JGI... | ecosystem: Environmental > Aquatic > Marine > Cold seeps >...
ATCCTGGGAGATTTTACTCTTTCTATCCTGAAAAACATAGCGGCAGAGGTTCAACAGCACCTTGCTGAACACGACTGTAAATGTATTCTGAACGACATGCGTAAAGCGAAACTGATCGAATCCGCCACAGGCATCTACAACATGCCGGGAACGGCGTTGAAATCAGGCATACACCGCAGTGTAAAAAGGGCTCTTGTTGTAAGCGAAAACTCATCGGAGTTCCTCTTCCTTGAAACTGTTTTTATAAACCAGGGAAATAAAGTAAGATTGTTTGCCGATATTGATGAAGCCAGGTTATGGCTCTCTCCCCGGTTACCAGGCGTCAATAACGAATTGACTGGTAAAAATAACTAACAGCGAAAATATGAGATTGATAGAATTCTAAATGGCTATTTGATTGATTTTACTCCCAGGTCTTTGCATATTTTCTTTGCTAATATGTCTTTCACCTCGGAGTGTCTGGGAATAGCAGATCGTCTGTTCTGCACAGGATTGCACCACCACGAATGGCGACGACCTTCTCGTAATAGACAGCACCCATGTTTACGAAGATACTTGAGAAGCTCATTTCTCTTCATAAAGCAATTTTCTCTTCTCTGTAACCAACACCAGCAGCGTCAATAGCATCCTGACGATTAAACTCCAAGGCTTCTCTTAAAGTAATTGCCAGAGTTTCTTTCAGATCTTCGAAAGTTTTCTCCTGACAGTTGACTCCTGGTACTTCTTCAATCCAGCCAATCCACCAGTCACTCTCCTGCTTCACAATCGCTGTATACATAAGCTGCATATTCTCACCCCCTTCTCTTCTGCCAGCAGTATAATACCGGCAACACGCATACCGTCAAGCCATCCGGTACCCTGATACTGAGTGACCGGCAGAGGAGCATTGATTGTGATTATCGCGGCAATTACTCCGGTAACGCTGATTAATGCGGAAATCAGGCCGCATTTCCTGTGATTAAGTATAATCTGCCCCGATCCTGGAAAGATCAGAGCAGACCACAAAACTCCGCGAATGGAGTCTTTTATTCCGTTATTTCCACTTTACCGGCACCGGATATGTGCTTGTTTACTTTGGCAGGGTTGCCATGGCAGATAACTCTGCCGGCTCCGCATATCTTTGCAGTCACCTCTTCAGTGGCATGCACCGTTGCTTTTGCAGCACCTGAAAGCTTGATCTTTATCTTTTCAGAAATCAGCTCGCCGGCAGATAGATTTCCCGCGCCGGAGAACCTGACCTCTGCATTTCTACACTTTCCCGAGGCTGTTACTTTGCTGGCACCGCTGCCTTTAATAAGAAACTCATCAGTATCAATACCGGTAATGCCGGCCCTGGTGGCACCGTACATTCTGATCTTTCTCAAATCAGCCATTGCTATCTCTACCCTGATCCCAAGAGAAGAGGAAATGGAATGAGCAAAGGAAATTGAGAGTTCGCCATTTTTAACTATGGTCTCCACCGATTCAAAAAGATTGTCATCAGCAGTAATGGTTAGTGACTGCGGCTGACCGCAGACAATGTCCACTCTAATTGCTCCGGATATCTTTACAGCTTGAAAGGGCTCCAGTTCAACTGCCATGCTCTTTTCCACTCCACTTCCTTTTTTCCTGTTGCTGAACAGTATGCCAAAGAAAGAGAGAAACGGAATTGTGATAAGCAGAATAACCAGTGCAATACCGACCACAAGCAAAGCTCCGGTAAGAACTACTCCAACTACAGGAAGAACAATAACAAATTTCCCCGAAGCCTCAGTTATCCTCGCAATCAGATGATCGTACTTGAGCAGGTTAAGTTCAGTAAGAATGAAATTCCAGTCATGAAATCCGTATGGTGCTGATGCGCCGGTGTTTCCCCCGAGAAGACGCAGACTGAGTGTTCTTGCGTCATCTATGTAGGGGGCAATATCCAGAATACTTTCCCCGGTCCACCAGAGAGCGATTGAAGCTCCGAAGGTGTCACGGGTTTTTATCAGCAGCACAAGCATGCAGACCAATGGCATAATAATCTGTCCCAGACTTCCACCAAGAGAATGCATAACACTTCCCGTGAATATGAAAGCAATGTGCCCTGCCTCATGAAAAGGCAGGTTCACAAGATGCATGAAGGATTTCCCGACATAATTGCTTTCAATTGAACACAGCAGGAACTTCGCGGACCAGATTAGCAGGAAGACAAAAAGAATCAGCCGCCCGGCAAAGTACACTGCCTGAACATTATCCTTTGTGTGGAGCATGTAGTCGGAAAAGTGTTTTGACTGTGAAAGTTTTTCAGATTCATTGGAATATGAACTTTTCAGTATCTCATGATAATCCAGGGGCTTGTACCTGCTGAAGATCAGTCCGCATCGGGCGCACTCCCGGTTTTCATCATTCTGTTCAAGTTGACACTTCGGGCAGTTCATATTGCCTGTTTCAGTTTTTTAGCTGTTGATTAAGATCCATTTAAAGCTCTTCTTATCTTCTTCCTCTTCGCATGGCGGATATGATGTGCTTTTCCTTCAGATGCCTAAACAATTCTTATCATGTTCTTGTACACTTAATTCAATAAGGTAATAGATTAGCAGTATTGCCTTACTGAATTGTTTTGCTACCCTAAAATGTTTTCACAAGGGTGTTTCACTGAGTATTATACTCATCATGCAGGAACTGGACACGCCCATTTCAGGTTAACCAGACATCGGACAGGAAATGCATCTTTGCAGAAAGAACTATAGTTCTGTTCAACAAGTTATCCTCAAATATCACATTGAATCGCTGATCGCATTGAGAAATATGCTGCAGTATGGTTGAACATCATAGAATAGCCAACAGAAGGGTTGCCAACGGAAACGTTGTGCTGATTGCTCAGAGCAGGGTTGGAAAAACCAGCCTGTTGCACGAGGTTATCAGCCGACTGGAAGATAAATACATCTGCTTGTATCTAGACCTTGAAGATGCGAAGTCCCCGATGGATATGGTCGCTCATCTGGCTGTAGCAACACGCCTTCATAAAAAACTGTGGAAGAAAATACTAAGTACCTCTGAATCTATTCTCAGAAGTGTTCCTGATACTATTGAAATCGTGGAGATTAGGTCCAAATATGAAACCCCCCAGCTCTGCTGGGGGACCGACAAAGTTTGACAATTTCGGGATTGAGATGAAGACTCCCTTTCGTGAACCGCTCGTTGCGGGAATGAAAGGGAGTAACTGTGTCAGTTACGTAAAGTTTAAAACATTCGGTTTGGGAATGCAAGTACCATGTGGTATTCATTCCCAAATACCGAAGAAAAGCCCTGTACGGCAAGCTTCGTGAATATCCGGGAGAGGTATTTCGTGACCTTGCCAAGCAACGAGAGTGTAAGATAGTAGAGGGTCATATGATGTGCGAGGAAGAATAATTAAAGCAACTGATCCTGAATTTTTCATACAAAATGATGTTCCTTCTTCAATTGCGAATTAGGCAAGGAATACCAGAACATGCCAGATTCTGAGAGTGCAGAAGAAACACTCCGTCTGGTGCTTGAAAAGCAACCTAAAAACAGTCAAGCTTGGGCTCGGTTACTTATCTTACAACTTGATCAAGAAGCTGATACCAGTAAAATCCTGAAGACTGCAAGTTTGTTCATTGAAGCCTCGAAGCATTCTCCGGAATCACTCAATCTCGTCGCAAAGGTATTTTACATGAAGGGTAATAATAAGTGGCTATCTCATGCCAAGTCTCTGGCTCTTGAAGCTCTGGAGAAAGAGCCCGACAAGTGGCTGTTTGCTCATACACTTGTTTCTATCCTTGGAGCAGAGGGAGAATGGACTGAGGCTCTGGAAATAGCAAAACCTTTTCTTCAGAATAAACAGGCAATTGAAGATAACCTGAACGAAACTATTGAATTCTATATAGAGGTTGCAGCAGCAGGGCATGCAGTGAAGGTGCTGGAAGTACTTCAAGGTACCGAAGCTTATGAGGTATTGGAGTCGCTGGTGGTTGGGCTTCGCTTGTTAGGGGAGAAGGTTCAAGTAGCAAAGGAAATATTTGAGGTTGGAAAGGATGTCAAGAATGAAATACGTTCCAGACAATCATGAATGAGGACAATTAAGGTCTGTGTTATAGACGATTCAGTCACAGAATTCTCATCCATCAGGATTTGACTGGTCCATTTGTGAGCCACCGGATTTCTGGAATAGACTTTCCTGTTTCCGCAAAAATTTTATTTGGGAACCAGTAAGGTTGCAATGTCTGAGCTGGCTAACACATACGGCAATTAGCTAATTCTGGTATGAAGTGAATAAAGTTTTGCATTTCACCAATCCGTTTTCTCGTAAGAAACGACTTTTTCTATTGGTCTGGTAGCCCAGTCTGAACCCCACCTGCGTTCCTGCAAAGCTTCAAATTTTTTCAGTCTTTCTTCCAGAGTCATCTGAGAACGACGCTTTCTTTCTGCTTCGTTCTCCTCATCAAAGGAGTAAAAAATTTCTACTTTGAGATTACGTTTCATAAAGAAAGTTCCTCCGTGGATAGCTTTACACAACTAATATCGTAGAATGGCAGTATTTCGCAAGTGACCAGGAGTGCGGATGTTAATGCTGATGTTCTATTCTCGGTCATGCTGATGAATATTTTTTATCTTGTTGAACTTCAAACCAGTGCACTCTCCGGTCTTTTCGAAAACCCAGTTTCGTAGCCAGGTGGATTGATTTGAGATTCGCCTCTTCGATCTGGACAAATGGTATCTTTCCCTGTTTTCGCAATTTGCTGATCAGATAGACTGTTAACTCATATGCGTATCCCTTTCTTCTGCATACAGGAAGAACGTGCAGAAATCCAATGGCGGAGTCATCGTGCGTTAACGCCCAGGCAACCAGTTTGCCTGATTCAAAAATTCCCGCGCTGAGGCCGTTTTGAATCCGGTTGCGGATGTAGTCTGAAGATGTTACTCCCTGATAGAGAGAATGATCATACAGATACTGAGCGTCACCTGCAGATAGCGGAGTGATATGAGATTCCGGCTTTTGAGGAAATGTGACATCCTCCGGCAATACAAGTTTCATTGTGGACAATTGCCAGAGAAGTGTTTTGTCGGCAGTAAGAGCAGGAAGCATCCAATCTTCAATCACGGCAAAGAATTTGTCATTACTCGTCAGGGTTTTAATAGCAACAGTTAATTCCTGTTCATCCGGGCTGCTGATATACACCCATGGATGATCACTTTCTCCTCGCAATACAACGGAATCTCCTGTTCGCTCAAAACTGCAAACAGGATTGTTCTCCATGAAGTAGAGCATGTTCATGTTCTTTATTTCGTTATGCTTCAGGAATGAAACAATTGTTTCAGGTGAGTTTTCGCTCATGTATTTACCTCTCAATATTCATCGTGCTGAGCCAGCTGCTTTCACTGCTGCTTTATGTCGCAGGTGAATATAGCTATTCTCTGGAATTTCCGGGCGTCTGAATCGAATATGCTGTTTTGCAACGTTATATAACACGAGGGGATGCAGTATGTACAAACAGCCGGCGGCAGGTGCCGCCGACTGATGCGAGGAGGGAGGGATGTGGTGATGGGGTGGTTGTTCTACTTCAGGAAGTGGATGCCCCAGGCTCCCGAGTCGTAGTCTTCTTCTGTCTGGTCGGCAAAGGTGTCAGCATCAATCACGTCTACTGCGATACGCTGGCGGCGTCCTGTGTACTCGATGTACCATTCGTAGCTGAAGATTCCGTCATCTGCTGTCTCGTCGCCGAAAAGTCCGTTGTCATACATAAGGTGCCTGCTGTGACCGGAGAGAGGACCATGGGCTATTACGAAGAATGCCGGGTCGTACTGGGGGTTAAGATGGTCAATTGTTGCTTCCATTCTTACGAAGTCACCTTCTGACAGCTGAGGCAGTTCGGAGTCGACTCTGTAGAAGGTTCCGGGGTCAGTACACTCCCATATGAGAAGATCATCCCTGTAGAGTCTCATTGAAGATATATAGACTTCCTGATCGCCGTCTGTGAGCATGTGTTCAGCGGGTGTGGCAGAAACAATTCTCCAACCTCCGTTGGCGGTTTCTTCTGTGTGTTTTTCCACCACCAGTCTCACATATCTGGTATCACTTATGGCTTTTACACCCGGTTCAAACACTCCATCCCAGACAGTGTCAATGATCAGCTCAGCAGAGAGATTGTGAATCACTGTTACTGTGCAGACTCCTGTTGACGGGTCGTTTTCCAGGATAATCTCAGGGGCTGGTTCTGCGACCAGCTGCCTGTACCAGAACTCGGGAAGGGAGACTTCCTCTCCGATCTTTCCACCTTCTCCGGGATCTCCGGTTCCGTCAAGGTTTGATGTCTCGCTGATAACGGAGCCAGTCACAAGCTGGTTAATCCAATCCGTGTCTGTTAATTCGGGTGATTCCACGCATCCTGCCACAAGAATCAATGCTGCCACTGCTAAGGTTATTCTTTTCATTTCAGCCTCCTTGTCACCGGCCCATTCCGGTATTTTCACGATACAGCGGCAGTTGGTCAGGTATATTATCCTGATGTAACAGTTTGTAATAAGAAAAGGGAAAGGTTATGCTTCAAAAGACATTGTTCCGGCTGCCGGTTGGATACCGGTTCTCCCGAAAACCAGTTGAGAGGTTGCAGGCAAAAGCTTTGGTGGCAATGCCGCTTTGCAGAGGCTAAGGTATGATGAACAAAGAGATCGTTATCAGGCGACTGAGTTCTTCAGACTCTCTCGAAGAGTTAACTGCTCTGCTGCACAGATCCTATAGGTGTCTGCTGGACCTCGGGTTCCGATATGTTGCCTCATATCAGGATATGAAGAGAACTAAGAGACGTCTGGACAAGGGCGATACGTTTGTGGCTGTGTATAAGGGTCTCATTACAGGCACTATTACTTTAAGACGAATGGATTCGACATCAGGAAGCCCCTGGTACAAACGTGACGATGTGACCTCATTCGGGCAGTTTGCAGTTGACCCGGATTTCCAGGGGCGAGGAATCGGTACCGCGCTCCTTAACACAGTAGAAGAGGCGGCACGGACATGGAAAGTCCGAGAGATTGCGCTGGATACAGCGGAGGGAGCAAAGCACTTGCGGTTATTCTATGAACGAAGAGGATATCGGTTCATAGAGTTCGTGAATTGGTCGGTTACCAATTACCGGAGTGTAATCCTCAGCAAAACCCTGAGTACCGAAGAATAGATGTGTTTTGCCGGAACAGCCAACATCGTGCCGCAGATTATGGCTGTGAGAAGATGAATCATGGTCTCCCGCCTTGTGGTTCAGTACTGCTTTCCCGATTATACTATTCCCAATAATTATTGGAGGATTTATGGCCAGACAGTTGGATTGTCCGTCCTGCGGAGCCTCAGTGAAGGCCCGCAGAGGTGTTGCCTCAGTTACATGTCAGTACTGCGGCAGTTCCGTGATTGTACCGCCTGATATCGCAGGTCCATTTCGCGGGAGTGGATCTGCTGCCATGCAGGGAAAGTCCTGCGGTAAATCGCTGGTAATCGCAGTTGCTCTTGCCGTTTTCCTCCTGGTGGGAATTGGGTCTTTCATTTTCTATCTTACCATGAAAGTTAAAGATGAGGTAATGAAGATCCCAGACAGTTTTTCAATACCGGTTGAATCGAATCTGACAGTGATGGAGTTCGGAGGAACCGGAACCGGTCCCGGCTGCTTCCTGAACCCGCATTGCATCGCAATTGACGGTAGCAGCAATATCTATGTGGGCGAGTGTGAGACTGGTCGTGTGCAGGTTTTTGATCGAAACGGTACTTTTATCCATCAGTGGTCATTCGCAGAAAATGGAGAGATTTATCTTTCGGTCATGTCTGCTTCCCGTGATGGCATCCTGTACATGGTTTACGACAGTGAGCTGTATGTGCATGATGGTGAAACAGGTGAGCTGATTGACTCCCTTCAGCATCCGGACGGCTGGGGTTTTCAAGATGTTGATGTAGCATCGGATGGAAGCATCCTTGCATCCTGGTACTGTAACAGAGATGATATTATCCGCTTTGACTGTAACGGTGAGGTTGATCTGTTTGTCGAGGATGCCATTAGCGGACAGACCGGGGATTCTGAATTGAGCACCATAGTCGCGGCAGGAAACCTGGGAGAGATATACGCATTTGGTTCCTTCAATGAAGCTGTTCTTACCTTCAATTCGCAAGGGCATTTCCAGGACAGATTCGGCTCCGATGAGATATTCACAATGCCCTTCGGCATTGCAGTTGATCCTCTCGGCAGACTCTGGATGAGTGATTTCGATGAGCTTCTGCTTTTCAATTCCAGCGGGGAATTGATCAATAGAATTAATCCAGGCAGATCTGTGTACGATTTTGTTATAGATGATAATATGCAGCTTTTCGGAATAACCATGGAGGATATGGTTGTCCAGATTGATCTTTCAATTATCTGAGAGGAGATGCGATGGCGATAGTTATTCTGCAGGGCAATCAGATTGAAACGGTGGGGGCTCTTCCTGAAGAAGGAATGAAGGCACCAGGTCTCAACCTTACAGCTACCGATCTTTCCATGAAAGAACTGAAGGACTATGCCGGCAATATGAAGGTACTCAACATCTTTCCAAGTCTTGACACAGGTGTTTGCGCCGCGTCGGTGCGCAGATTCAACAAAGAGGCAGGCGGGCTGGACAACACCGTTGTGCTGTGCATATCTGCTGATCTTCCTTTTGCCCATTCAAGGTTCTGTGAGGTTGAAGGGCTGAAGAATGTAATCTCTCTCTCTTCTTTCCGTTCCCCTGAATTCGGCAGAGATTATGGTGTTACACTCACTACAGGTCCACTTGCAGGACTGCTGACCAGGGCGGTTGTGATACTGGACAGCTCTGATCTTGTTGTTTACACTGAACTTGTGCCTGAAATCAGCCAGGAACCTGACTATGCGGCAGTACTTGAAGTTCTTAAAGAGTTTGGGTAATTAATGTCCGGCACAAAAAGATCCGATCTGAAGGCGGGAATGACTGTTCTGGTGGTACAGAAGCGTCATCAGAATACCGGTGAGCTGACAGAAGGGGTTATTTCCGGAATTCTTACTAAGTCATCCACACATCCTCATGGGATCAAGGTTAAACTTGAATCCGGTGTTGTCGGGAGGGTAAAAGAGATTGTAACTGAATAAATGCGTTTATTCAGTTATTCGGGGAATATTCCAGTTGTTTGGAGAAAATACAGAATTGATCAAATGGCCTGTTGTGGAAGGTGATTTCCACTATGACTTTCAATTCCCTCATGCCGGAGGCCAGGCATTAGGAGCGCAGGTTTTGCCGGGAGTGCTCCAATCGTCGTTGCCATTGACGATGTATATACAGACAGATAGGATTGTGTATGGAGAAGATCACATGGGACGAGAAGAAGAATGACTGGCTTAAGGCAAATCGTCTCATTTCGTTTGAAGAGATTTCAGCAATGATCTTTAACGACGATTATCTGGATATTGTAGAGAATCCCGGGAGAGGGAATCAGTTCTACCTCGTAATGATGATTCAAGGGTACACCTGGCTGGTTCCTTTCTTAATCGACAGGGAGAGTATTGTTCTGAAAACAGCATTTCCAGGCAGAAAATTTCACAAAAGGTATGGAAGTGGAGGTGGAAATGAACTATGAACTGACATCTGAGGAAAAAATGATTGAGAAAAATGCTGGCCACCTCAGATCAGTGAGTGGTGCAAAGCGGGAGAAGATAGAGAAAATCATTACAAAAGCGGCGAAGAACAAAGCAATCAGCCTGAGAATTTCAGAGGTTGACCTGGAAATGATCAGAACTCGTGCTGAGCAGGAGGGACTTCCTTATCAGACTCTTATCAACATGGTTCTGCATAAGTATGTCACGGGAGAGCTTTTTGACAGGACTGAATTGATGAAAATACTGGCGATTTTAAAGAAAGCCGTATAGCCTGTGAGTCAACAGTCTCTTTTTACAACAGAGACAGTACGTATACCGTGAACACAGGGAGGAGAACCCCATGCTGAATATTGCGTTGTTCGGAGCGCCTGGTGCCGGTAAGGGTACTCAGTCGGAACTGTTGATGAAGAAGCATAATCTTGTATACATTGCAACTGGTGATATACTCCGTCAGGAGATCAGAAGCGGCACCGAACTGGGCCTTGCCGCCCGGTCAATTATTGAGACAGGCGGTCTGGTTTCTGATGAGATCATCGTTCAGATCATTGAAAAGAAAATTACCTCAAATCCAGACGCGGCAGGCTTCCTCTTTGACGGTTTTCCCCGAACTTTCGTGCAGGCCTACATTCTGGAAGGTCTCCTGCTGAAGATGCACACATCTCTGACCTGCCTGCTTTTTCTGGATGTGTCACCTGAAGAATCATTCAATCGTCTGCTGAAACGAGCCAGAACTTCCGGCCGCAGAGACGATACTGAGGCTGTCATAAAGAATCGTCTTAAAGAATATCAGGAAAAAACAGCGCCTGTGGCTCAATTTTACAAAGACCAGGGGTTGTTTTTTGCGGTTGATGGTGTTGGCTCCATCAAGGAAATCAACCGGAAGCTGGAAGAAATAATTGAGCAGGAACTTCGCAAGGTACTCTTCAATGTTGTACTGCTTGGCTATCCCGGCGCCGGCCGCGGTACTCAAGCTCGCAAGCTGGCTCAGAAGTACAATCTGGTCTATTTATCCACGGGTGAGATGCTCAAGGAGGAGATCAGGAAAAGCTCGAAGGTCGGGCAGACTGTTCAGGCCCTGTGCGACAGAGGCGACCTTGTGCCTGATGAGATTGTGATAAAGCTTATTGAAAAACATATACAACGAAACCCGGAGGCCAGCGGATTCATCTTCAAGGGTTTTCCCCGAACTCTTGTGCAGGCCTATATTCTTGATGGATTGCTGCGGAAAATCAGCTCTTCTGTGTCCTTTACACTTGATATCCAGTGTCCAACACTTGAGCTTATCAAGCGGCTGGATGCCCGCGGCAAAACCGAACGGCGTATGAACTACGACATGGAAACTTCCACTATTGTTCACCGGCTGGAACAGCATGAGAAAATCTGCCTGCCTGTGGTGGATTACTACCGGAAACAGGGCAAAATGACCGTTATTGATGGTGATGGTTCTCCTGAGGAGGTCTGGAACCGCATTGAGGGGCCCGCTGAAAATGCCTGGCGCAGAGCCAGGTAGCTACCAGTTATATATCGTTGGAGCGGATAAGCAGTATCTATTTTGAATGGTTAACGTGCAGCTGTATAAGAATATGCAAAAGCTGCTTGTAAATCACCGCAATGACCCTGCTACAGTTGACACGACATAATGACTCAAGCATTATCGTGGTGAGGGGAAGGGGTTTCCTGTTTGATGGATGTACTGCACGTGGAATACAGGTTGGTTGCATGAACTTGTCAGTGAGATGTTCTTTCAGAAAGAAACTGATTACCTGTGAAATTGTGGCGTTTCTGTGCATTATTATGTTTATCTGGCTTGATGAAGTAATTGATATACCGCATCTGCTTCTGGGAGCTGAGTCAACACCTCTGAACTGGAGGGAATCCCTGTCTGAAAGCATGATCGTCGCGATTATTGGCGTGTTGATAATAAGTTACACAAAGAAGCTGATTCGAAGAGTAAAGATTCTTGAGGGTTTTCTGCCCATCTGCTCTTCGTGCAAAAGAATCAGAGATTCCAAAGGACACTGGCATCAAATGGAATCGTATATCCGGGATAAATCAGAAGCAGAATTCACGCACGGGCTCTGTCCGGACTGTGCCGACAAACTTGCTTCCCGGCTTCACAAGGATTTTTAGTAACAAATCGAACACCCAGGTAGAGATCAGCCGGTGAAGTTTATCCGGTGGTATCGTTTTTTGCCTGCCCGGAGGAGCAGAGAGTTGTCTTCAAGCAAGTCCTCTGTAATCTTTTTTTCCGGTACTGATACCCTTTCGCCCTGTATGTAGAGACCACCCTGCTTTCCCAGTCTTCTGACTTCTCCGCGGCTGTGGCAGAGGCCTGTTTCAGTGAACAGGTCTATAGCCGACATTCCCTCTGCTATTCGTGCGAGAGGGAGTTCCGTGGAGGGTACATTCTGCTGGCTGCCTTTTCCGGTGAAAAGAGCTTTTGCGGTATTCTGTGCTTTTTCAGCCTGGTCTCTGCCGTGAGCAATGGCAGTTGCCTCGAAGGCCAGTTTTTCCTTGGTTTTTCTTGTATCGGCTCCGGTGAGTTTCTCGTATTCAGCGATCTCTTCGGTTGGAAGATACGTGTAGAGCTTCATGAAGTACGCTGCGTCTTTGTCATCTACATTGATCCAGAACTGGTAGTACTGGTAGGGCGACGTAAGGTTCGGGTCCAGCCAGATGGCGCCTCCCGGCTGTGACTTGCTCATCTTTTCACCTGTGGAAGTGGTTACAAGGGGGCAGGTGAAACCGTAAACCTCAGCAGATTCCTTTCTGCGGATAAGGTCAATGCCCGCTACGATGTTGCCCCATTGGTCAGTACCTCCCACCTGGAGAATACAGTTATGTACTCTGAAGAGGTGCAGGAAGTCATAGGACTGAAGAAGCATGTAATTGAATTCCAGGAACGAAAGGCCTGTTCCCAGTCGCTGTTTCACACTCTCTGCTGTCAGCATTCTGTTTACGCTGAAATGTTTTCCGATGTCTCTGAGAAAGCTGATGTAGTTAAGTTTGTTGAGCCAGTCAGCGTTATTCAGCAGAAGGGCTCCGCTGGCGCTGTCATCACTGAAGTCGAGAAACCCTGTCATCTGAATTTTCAGAGAGTTCGCCCAGTTGTTTATGGTGTTTCTGCTTTCAAGAGAGCGTTCTGTGGATCTGCCTGACGGGTCGCCCACAAGAGCTGTGGCTCCACCTATGAGTATGAGTGGCTTATGTCCGGCTTTTTGGAGGTGACTGGCAATCATCAGCGGAACCAGATGTCCGAGGTGAAGACTGCTGGCGGTTGCGTCAAAACCCATATAGAATGAAAGAGAACCAGTGTTAAGGAGTTCGTTCAGCTTTTCCTCATTGGTCATCTGGTAAACAAGGCTTCTGTCATTCAGGCTTTGAAGCACTTCCATTGTCAGTTCCTCCTGTGGTTTAGTGTACGCATCTGGCGAGTGTACTTATTTTTCTGTATTTTGTCAACAAACATCAGAAAGGGAACAAACTTTATGGAAATGATAGAATTCGAGCATCCTGTTGCCAGAGACTTTGTTACGAGGTTAAGAAGAAAAGACGCCTCCCCCGCGAGATTTAGAGCGTATGCCAATCGGCTGTCATACCTGCTGGCGGTTGAAGCAACCAGAGATCTATGTACAGTTCCCGCGGAGGTACAAACTCCTCTTGAGAGTACGCTGGGCGAGGTGCTTGTTGATCCTCCTATTATAGTACCGGTTCTCAGAGCCGGGCTGGGAATGCTGGAAGCATTTCAGGATCTGCTGCCTGACTCTCAGGTCGCGTTTATAGGCATGAGCAGGAATGAGACCACGGCAGAGCCGGTTTTTCACTATTCGTCTATACCCAATGTGGCAGGTAAAAAGGTTATAGTTCTTGATCCCATGCTGGCCACAGGTGGAACTGCGGCAGCGGTTCTGGAGTATCTCTTTGACGGGAAAGCTTCAGAGGTGATTCTTGTATCAGTTGTGGCTGCTCCTGAAGGAATCGCAAGACTGGGTGTATTTGACAATCTCACGGTAATTACCGTTTGCGTTGACAGGGAACTTGATTCAAACTGGTACATAAGACCGGGTCTTGGAGATTTCGGCGACAGACTTTATTCAGACGGCATCTGACCGGCTCAGCGGAGGGAAATTGCTTCGAAACAGAAGAAACTGGGGCGCTGTGGCATTGATCGCGGCTGCTATAGCGATTACACTGATTTTCACGAATTCAAGTGATGAGAACATTGGCGAGCCCTGGGGATTTCACAGGGACATAGAGGCAATGGATGTTTGCCGCACAGAGATTCTCACAGTGGTCGCGGATACTATTGACATCTTTATTTCCACTATAGGTGAAGGATTTCTTGGCGGAGCAGTGCGCGAGCTGGGCATTTCCGGAGGACAATACCTTGCCACCTGTCATGTACTTATGGACAGTCTGGGATGGACCGTGCAGAGGACCGGTGATACGCTTACCGCTGTGTACTGCAGGGGAGAACTGACAGAGCTTCGGGCATATCCCGGCAACAGAAGAGGTTTCTACAGGATTGCTTACAGTAATGGTGATCCATCTCTGTCGGAGTATGTACCCCAGGAAAGGTGGATTCGTCAAAGAGCTGTTTCATGTGAGGTTTCAACCACGGTATGGGCTGCCCTCTGGGACACTGCGCTGCCTCCGGACCTTACAGAATCCGGACTGCTGGTTACCTGCAGGGATTCATCACGTGCTGTAGGTTACATATCTGAATTGCAGCGGGCTCTTACTGACAGATTGTTCGTTTACGATATCGACTTCTACTATGATGTAAGGGTGGGAGACAGCCTCTGGATTCTCATTGAAGAGAATCGATATCCCATGGACGGCGAGACAGGTTTCAGAAGAATTCTCGCTGCCAAGTACCAGTTTGCATATGGAGGGATAGCAGAGGCATTCCCTTTCTTTCATCGTCCGGAGGAAGCTGCTCCTGCAGAGATCATTCTTGATCACTATCACCGTGACGGTGCGTCTCTAAGAACCATGTTCCTGAAAATGCCAGTACCATTCGGCCGGATAAGTTCAGGCTATTCCAGTTCCCGGATGCATCCTGTCCTCGGATACACGCGAGCTCACCGGGGGATTGACTACGCTTCACCATTAGGAACGGAAATATATGCGGTTGGAGATGGGACAATCACTGTTAGAAGCTGGTGCGGCGGTTACGGAAACATGGTACGAGTCAGGCACGCCAACGGTTATGAAACCGGATACGGTCACATGAACGGCTATGCCTCCGGCCAGAGCGTGGGAAGCTACGTCAGGCAGGGTGAGATAATTGGGTATGTGGGCTCTACCGGCTTGTCCACTGGTCCACACGTACACTTCGAGATGAAAAGAAACGGCTCTTATGTAAATCCTGCTACTGAGATAATGCCCCCTGCAGATCCTCTTGACGGAGAAGAGCTGGAAAGGTTTCTGGCTGAAATGCCTGTGATAGAGGCACAGTGGTCTATGCTTGCGGGAATGGATCTGCCGATCCCCGAAGTAGAGATTGAGCCGGAGGCAGCGGCAGAGGAGCCTGTCGAGTGAGTTCCAGAATAACAGATGAGTTTTACTGGGATTCTGTTTTTTCCGGTATGCTGGATAGCCTTTCGGAAAAACCGTGGACAACAATGGGCGGTCTCGGAGGAGCATCCCTCTCTATGGCAGTGGTTTCTGCCCACCGGCTTGCGGGTCCGACTATCGTGGTGGCACCTACAGTAACAACTGCTGAATCTATTCGAGACGACATACAATCGCTCACAGGACGGGAAGTTCTTTACTTCCCCGCATATGAAACCCTGCCATTTCAGGGGGAAGCAGCGCATCAGAGCGTTATTGCGGACAGAATCGAATGTCTTGCCGGCCTCCATTCCGCAAGACCGGACACCCTGGTGGTTGTTCCGGCCCGTGCTCTGGTTAAAAGGCTGCCCCCTTCAGATTCTTTCAGGGTATTATCGGTATACAAAGGGATGCGTCTGGATCCGAACGAGCTTGAAAGCTGGCTCCTTTCCGCAGGATACAGCAGAGAGGCCTCTGTTTACGAACAGGGCAGATGGTCCAGAAGAGGCGGTATTATTGATATAGGAACTTACGGTACTGACAACCCCTACAGAATCGAGTTCTTTGGTGAAGAGGTTGAATCGGTTCGTATTTTTGATCAGCACTCCCAGAGAACCATTAACCGTGTAGGTTCAGCGATAATACTTCCAGCAAGAGAAATTGTTCTTACCCCGGAAGAGTGGAACGCCGCTGCGGATCGGGTACCCGACGAGCATCCTCTTGAGGAATACATGTACGGGGCCAGTGATTTCCCCGGGATAGAACATCACCTCCCTCTTTTTTTTGAGAAATCCGCCACAATTTTCGACTATCTCGCAGAAATAGGAACACTGATTCTTGTTGAACCGCAAAGGTTGAGTTCGACTATTGGAGAGACACTGGAGGCAAGAAAATCCGCTTTCCCCAGGGATCTCCCTTTTTCTTTTTCAGAAGCATTTGCTTCGTGGGAAGAGATTGAAAAGAGTATGAGCAGGTGTAAACGGGTGCTTGAACACACACTCGTTCCATCCGAGAGCGTTGACATTTATCTGCCAACTGAACCCCAGACAGGGTTTATGGATCACAGGAATGAGATGTTCAGACAGATAAGACACTGGCGGGACAACGGTTTCAGGATAGCGGTTGCGTGTGACACCAGCGCGGAATTGAATTCTTTCAGAGACCTTCTCCAGGAAGATATTGTTGAGTCTGTAGAGCTTGAAGTACTCTCTATTTCCGATGGTTTTGTACTTCGGTTCGAAAATGGCGGAGGAGTGGTATTTCTCTGCGAGAGAAGACTGCTCAGCACCAGAAGGCGTCCTGAAAGGGTCAGGAAATTCCGGGGTGGTGAGACACTTGCTTCATGGGAAGAGCTTCATCCCGGAAACTACATTGTTCATGAGTCTTACGGTATAGGTCAGTTTCTGGGACTGAAGCGGCTGTCAATCGCGGACGGTGATGTTGATTGTCTTGAAGTGGTCTACAGGGATGGCGATAAGCTGCTTGTCCCGCTTGAGCAGATTGGTCAGGTTCAGAAGTATTTGACACCTGGGGGGGGCAATCCACAGCTTGACAAAATCGGCGGAACAGCATGGAACAAACGACTTTCAAGGGTAAAGAAAAGAGCTCAGGAGATTGCCGGAAGGCTTGCAATTCTTTATGCTGAGCGAACTGTTAGAAAACGTCCGCCTTTTCCTCCACCTGGCAGGTTGTCAAAGTCCATGGAGGAGAGTTTTCCTTACGAGGAGACCCCGGATCAGGCGGCTGCAATCAAGGCAGTGATGGCGGATTTCAATAAAGATACCCCCATGGAGAGACTTATCTGCGGTGATGTGGGTTACGGCAAGACTGAAGTGGCTCTTCGCGCGGCATTCAGAGCAGCGGAAGCCGGTGTTCAGGTAGCGATTCTCGCTCCTACCACTGTTCTCGCCGAGCAGCACTACAACACATTCCGCGACAGACTTGCAGAGTTTTCCATGAGGGTTGAGGTTCTCAGCAGATTTCAGAGCCGGGGAGAGCAGAAAAATACGCTTGCAGACCTTTCACAGGGAGATGTTTCAATTGTGGTGGGTACCCACAGATTGCTTCAGAAAGATATCCGGTTCAACAACCTGGGTCTTCTTGTGGTGGACGAAGAACAGCGGTTCGGAGTAAAGCAGAAAGAATATCTCAGAGAGATGAAGACGACGGTTGACACTCTCACTATGACGGCAACGCCCATTCCAAGAACCCTTCACATGGCTCTTTCCGGTTTCCGGGAGATATCAATCATCGCAACTCCGCCAAGGGACAGATATCCCATTCAAACAGAGATAACAACTTTTAACCACGATATCATAGCAAGAGCTGTAGCCAGAGAGCTTGAAAGAGACGGTCAGATATTCTTCGTTCACAACCGTATAAGTACAATTGAAAAGATTAAAACCAGACTGGAAAGCTTTCTGGATATAGACATTGTTACAGGCCATGGTCAGATGAGCCCCCGGCAACTTGAGGATGTGATGCACTCTTTTATGGGAGGCAAATACCAGATGCTGCTGTCCACCAGCATTATCGAGTCCGGAATTGATCTGCCAAGGGTTAACACAATGTTCATAGATAACGCTCAGAATTTTGGTCTGGCAGAACTCTATCAGCTTCGCGGTCGTGTGGGAAGGAGCCATCACCGGGCATACTGCTACATGATTACTCCAGGGGGGTTGAGCAAACTTAAACCTGAGGGCAGGAACAGACTTGAAGCAATCCAGCGCTACACAAGACTGGGCAGCGGCTGGCACATCGCCATGCGTGACCTTGAGCTTCGCGGTGCCGGAGAGTTTCTGGGAGCAGGCCAGAGTGGACAGGTGGAATCGGTGGGGTATTCAATGTTTGAAGAGCTTCTCTCCAGAGAAGTCAGGATGCTCAAGGGTGAGAAGGGCGGTCTGAACAGACCTCAGGTTCGTATCGAGCTTCCGGGAAAGGCCTTTATCCCAGAGGAATACATGCCGGACACAGCTGAGAGAGTTCATCTTTATCGTTGGGTGTGGCGCTCAAAAACAGAAGACGGTGTGGAGCAGTGGCTTGATTATGTAAAGGACAGGTTCGGGTCAGTTCCAGAACCGGTAAGAGGAGTGGCTCACAGGGCGAGGGTAAATTGTCTTGCCATGAGAGCAAATATTGAGGATGTGGTTGTTACCGCCTCCATGGTCAGGCTTGTGTTTCTTCCAGGTGGTTCTCCGCGGATACAAAAAGTTGCGGCAATGGCTGGAGAAAAATGGAAAGTGCTTGAGGAGAAAACAGGAAGAGTGGTTCTTTCGAGAAAACTCGAAGATTATTTACCTGAAGAGAGAATGTCCGCATTGCTGACTGTTTTGCGTATATTCGCCCAGCACTTTCAGGGATAGTTAATACATAATTTATCAGAGGTGGAAACAATGCGCGCATTTCTTTACGCTCTTTTCGTGGTAGCAATCACGGTACTCCTGACTTCTTCCTGCGGGAAATCCGGTGATCTGGGTTCTGTAGGAGGAGTTCCTGTTACTGCAGAAGAATACCTTGCGGTTTTCAACAACCTTCCTGCTGACATGCAAGTTGCGGTTCTGGAACCGGGGGGAAGACTGGAGTTGATGAACCGGATAGTTATGAAGAAGTCTCTTCTTGCTGCCTGGGAGGAGGACAGAACAGTCTCTGCCGGCTGGGAAAATATTTACAGAACATCCATGCTTGCTGACTCCATGTTCAACCGCATGGGATATGCTTTTAATCAGCAGGTCTATATTGACTCAATGACCTCCTGCGGTTTTTCCGGTTTTACTCTCCGTGCAGTTCTTCTGGATGATTCGGCTGCTGCCCTGGAGATGGCGGATCAGTGGAACAGCGGTATTTTTAACGCCTCCATTCCTTCAATGTCAGCTCCGTGGAGTCTTGCGGATGGATCAAGTTACAGAGGCTTCAGCGGTCCGGTCCAGAGAATATCAACATCTTTTTTCCCGCTTTTAACCATGGAGACTGGAATCGCGCAAGTGCTTCCCATGTACGGTGAATGGTGTGTTTGTATTCTAAACCTCACAGAGGGAGAATGGATACCGGAGGAAGGGGTTACAAGCCTGGGATTCTTGAATTCCATTGCCGATGCAACCTCTTACATAATTCTTTCCAAAGGAATTTCTGCTCTTGCGGACAACTGTACAACAAGTGGAACCCGGATTATTCCGGCTGGAGTTGGGACTCAGGAGCCTGTAGCATTGTTCAGCGGGGATACTCTTACAGTTGCAGACATTCTTGATTTAATGGCGAAGGCTGATCCTGTAAACTTTCACGAAGAAGTCCCTGCTGAAATAGCGTTCTTTTCACCACCTGAAATTATGATGAACTGTGAATCTACCCTCTGGTTCTATGTCCTATCGATAACACAGAGATACGGGCTGGCTCAACTTGCAGTGGAACATGGGGTTATCCTGCCGGAAAACGCACTGGATTATGCCAGAGCAGAGAGCGTTGTGAGGAGTCGTGTGCTTGAGGCAAGTATTCCTGACAGCGCGGGTGTTGCCCTCTGGTATGAAGAGAACAGTGAGTTGTTTCTCTTACCGGAAAGACGCTCTGTTCTTCTTGGCTATACCGATAACTTCTCGGAGATTGATTCTCAGATCCCCTTAAGTTTTGACGAACTGACAGAATGCCAGACTGTTGTTGACCGGAGTGGAGTGATGATACCCACACAACCTCAGATAGAACAGGCGTTCGGCCCGGAACTTGGACCTGAGGTATTTGCTGCTGATTCCGGAGTGTTTTCCGGGCCTGTCCCGCTGGAGGGGGAACTTGTGGGATGGTTCAAGGTAGTTGAGATTGTCCCCCCGGAGGTCGCTTCGCTGGAGGAGATATATCCTTACGCTGAGATGCTGGCTGCTTCAATGAGTTTCTCCTCGGGGTTCGAGAATATGATAAACGACCTTAGTGCCAGATACTCTGTAACCATAGACACCGCTGCTGTGCGAGAGATTGATCTCTGGGGTGGAACACGGTAAACGGAAGGAAAACCAAATATGAAGAATCCTGCATACCTGATGATACTGATAACTGTTCTGTGCGGAAGTGCCTCCGGGGACGTACTGGCTTCAGTTGACTCCAGACAACTTTGCTGGGAAGATCTGATTGAAATGATTGGCGGGGCTGAGGTTTTTTCCACTCTTGGAATAACCACGGAGGCCGCTGCTGCCGAGGTGCTTGAATCCTGGGTTAGAGAGCAACTTATTCTGACTGCTGCGGAAGAGAGTAACATAGCTTCCCGTCCGGATGTAGCCGATCTTATCGAGCAGACAGTCAATCAGATTATTCTTGAAGCCTATATCACAGATATTCTTGATGATGTTGAAGTGTCCCTGCTGGAGGTTGAAAATTATGTAGATGTCTGGGGTGAAACATATACCCTTGAGTACAACATCAGACACATTCTTCTTCCTGATGAAGTGCTGGCATCCTCGGTGCTTTCAAGGCTGAATTCAGGTGAATCCTTCGCGACACTCGCGGCACAATTCTCTGTTGGTCCCAGTGCTTCCTCCGGAGGAAACCTGGGTTGGATGACCAGAGGTATGGCTTCTCCTGATTTTATGGAGGCAGTGTGTCAACTTTCAACGGGCGAGATTTCCGGAATAGTTGAGACTCCAATGGGATACCACATTATTCAGCTCATGGAAAAAGCACCACTGAGCAGCCCACTCACTGCTGAGCAGACAATGGAACTGGCAACTATGGAGCTGGTGTCAGCTATGCAGGAAATGCTGCTGATTGAAATGCTTGATAATCTGCGGGGAAAGCATATCGTTAACTTGTGGCCGGAACGACTGCTGAATCACATATAACAGAACGGGGATACTGAATGGGAAAATCAATGCCTCTGGCTTTGTGGATACTCGCTGCTTTGGTTGCGGGAGTTACCTTTTTCATTCTATTTTCGTATGCTGGGATGACACAACGTGATTCTTTTACTGCTGTTGAAGAGGAACCGGGTTATTCGGGAAGAGAGGTATTGGCTTCTGTTGGACCTCACATTCTTTACGCTTCTGATGTTGCCGCGATCAGGGCAGGAGATGACGCGGTAGGCAGTTGGATCCATGATCAGCTGCTTGCCTGCGCTGCGGAGGAAGCCGGTCTTGAGAATCCGGCTATCAGCAGATTTGTTCAAGAGAGAGCAAAGCAGCTTTATCTGCGTGATCTTATCGTGGAGCACGTTATTCAAAACACGAACCAGCCCACAGAGTCGGAAGTATGGGCTTACATGCTGGCCAGCCCTGAACTGTTTCTTCTGGAAAGGCATTATCTTCAGATAATAGCCGCAGACAGTGCCATTGCCGATTCTCTGCATACCCGTCTGGAATGGGGGCAGAATTTTCAGGTAACGGCACAGAATTCTTCGCTTGGCCAGAAAGCGGCAATCGGTGGTGATCTTGGTTTTGTCACAGGAGGAGAGATGCTGCTTCAGGGGCTTCCCATGGATATCGCCCTTCTTGACGGACTCAGTGAAGTTGTGCAGTCCAGTATCGGATGGCATATTTTCAAGGTTTCAGAGACCAGGATAATCTCAGACTCCCTAAGAGTTATGCGAAGCGCTACTGAAGCTCTGTATAACTCCAGAATTGATGCCGTACTTGACAGCGTGCTTCTTGCAACAGAAAACAGATTATCCGCGGAGGTAGTTCATTGATAAATATCGTACTATGTATTGCTGCTCTGATTTCAGCGCCCATGACACTTGAGAGAGTGGTGGCTGTTGTGGGTTCGGAACCTGTGCTGCATTCCGATGTAGTCTCTCTTTTGATTGAATCGGGTATTGATGAGGAAACAGCTTTTGAGATTGATCAGTCCAGCCCATCCTACCAGCTCGGAATGGAACAGCTCATAGAAGAGAAACTTCTTGTGGAGGCTGCCAGGCGCGAAGACATCTATCCGGGAAGAACAGAAATTGAGGCTGCTGTTGACGAAGCCATGACCGAAGTAAGAAGCAGCTTCTATACCGAGCAGGAATTCATGGACTTTCTTGCTTCAACGGGAATGACAGTAGCAGGGTTGAGAGACAGCTACACCTCAATATTGGGAGACAGAATCGCCAGTGAGAATTATGTCCGTCTGAAGGCAGGAAATGCAATGATTAC
>Ga0255383_1009_pt2 | contig 21792 bp, 7 predicted proteins | sample ANMaggSSYBR01C12_FD_182100 | JGI IMG/M metagenome (GOLD analysis project Ga0255383, IMG submission 182100) | Sediment cell enrichment communities from methane seep in Santa Monica Basin, California, United Staets - ANME aggregate JGI... | ecosystem: Environmental > Aquatic > Marine > Cold seeps >...
GCTGGCGGCCTCGGTTCCGGCATTTATCTCTCCAGTTCTACAAATAATACCCTTACTCCCAATACCATCAGTAATATCACAGGTGGAACCGGCGGAACAGGAGGAGTATACGAGGGTTCGGGTGGTACTGGCGGCCTCGGTTGCGGCCTCTACCTCTCAGGTTCCATCAATAATACCCTTACTTCCAATACAATCAGCAATATCACTGGTGGATCTGGCGGCATGAGGGGGGGAGGATATATTGTTTTCGGTGGTGCTGGTGGCCTCGGTTGCGGCCTCTACCTATTAGGTTCCGCCAATAATACCCTTACTTCCAATATCATCAGCAATATAATTGGTGGAACCGATGGTCTGGGATTTGCAGGTTTTTCTGGCGGTATCGGTTCCGGTATCTACCTCTTAGGTTCCAACAATAATACTCTTACTTCCAATACCATCAGTAATATCACTGGTGGAATCGGCAGCGGGGGAGAATCTGGTGGTTGGGGTGGTGCTAGCAGTGGCATCTACCTCTCTGGTTCTACCAATAATACTCTTACTTCCAATATCATCAGTAATATTATTGGTGGAACCGGTGCCATGGGATATGAAGGTGGTGCCGGCGGTATCAGTTCCGGTATCTACCTCTCAGGTTCTACCAATAACACCCTCACCTCCAATACTATCAGCAATATCACTGGTGGACCCAGCGGCTCGGGATATTACGTTTATTCGGGTGGTGTTGGCAGTGGCATCTACTTCTCTGGTTCTACCAATAATACCCTTACTTCCAATATCATCAGCAATATAACTGGTGGACCCGGCAGCACGGCAGAAGTTTATAATTCGGGTGGTACTGGCGGCATCGGTTCTGGCATCTACCTTTCTGGTTCCACTAACAATTCACTCACTTCCAATACCATCAGTAATATTACTGGTGGAACCGGCGGCATAGGATTCTATGGTCCAGATGGTGCTGATGGCACCGGATACAGCATATACCTGCATATATCAACTCTCAACCTGCTGTTCCACAACAACCTGCAAAACGCAGATAAGAACGGATATGATAACAGCTCCAATTCGTGGGATAATGGCTATCCATCCGGTGGTAACTACTGGAGTGATTACACTGGCATTGACTCCAATAACGACGGCATAGGCGACACCCCATACATGATCCCGGGCGGCAGTAGTGTGGATAGATATCCGCTGATGAATCCATGGACCGACTCACCCCTATCCGGCAAGATCGCCTTCGCCTCGTCCCGCGACGGAAATCAGGAGGTGTATGTCATGAACGCTGACGGCAATGGTGACCCGATCAACCTCACAAACCGCCCAGATGCTGACGATGGAGATCCCACGTGGTCGCCCGATGGGAAACAGATCGCTTTCAGTTCCAACCGAAGCGGCAACTGGACGACATACATCATGAACGCTGACGGTAGCGATCAGGTCTGTCTCCTGGAGGGTGTGTATGACGCATGGGGTCCGGCTTGGTCACCAGATGGAACGAAGATCGCTGTTGCCTGTAAGATAAATCCCTCTGATGATTTTGAAATTTATACGGTGGACATTCAAAGCCGCGCTCTTACTCAGGTGACTGATAACACAAGCATTGATTGTCACCCATCATGGTCTCCTGATAGCCATAAGATCGTTTTTACTTCTGACCGCGATAATAATCAGGAGATTTATGTTGCAGATCTTCTTGCTGACACCCAAACGAAGCTGACAGATGAGCCAGCGTATGATGATTATCCCGAATGGTTCCCTGATGGAAGTATGATTGCGTTTGTGTCGGAGCGTGATGGCAACTTGGAGATTTACAGCATGGATATCGCAAGCAAAGCAATCACTCGACTGACATACAGTGAATCCATTGACAAACACGCTCAGTGGTCTCCTGACGGTCAGGAGATCGTCTTTATCTCTGACCGCGATGGCGGTGATATGGATGTCTATATAATGAAAGCTGACGGTACAAGCACTACTTGCTTGGTAGACTGGGATGGTGATGAAACTCATCCTACATGGTCGCCAGATCATTCTTCTCCTCCTGCTTACTCTGTCGGTCAGGGCGCCCCTGATTTGGCGATCAAGAATCATTTCATCGACGCATACAATCGAAACGGCGGAGTTAGTGTATTGGGCGATCCAGCAACAGAAGTACATGATGCATGGGGGTATTTGGTGCAGGACTTCCCAGGCGCTTCTGGCTATGATGGCGGGATAATCATGTACAACCCGTATAAAAAGTATGCTTATTATATTCACGGCGCAATTTGGGAGCGGTATTATGGTCTGGGTGGTCCGAAGGCAGAGACCGATATAGAATTTGAGTTGGGTCCACCCATAAGCGATATCAAGCCCTACATTCACACACAACCTCCAGAAGTTTCAAATCACGGGACGCAATTCAGGTACCAAAACTTCGAGGGTGGGGCATTGAACTATAATGTCGACACTGGAGAGGTCTTTGAGATACACGGCGCAATATTTGCCAAATGGTGCGAACTTGGATATGCCAGTGGTGTGTTGGGATTGGTTACGAGCGATGAACTGGAGGCTGTTCAATCTTTCAAAGGTACTATAGGCAGGGTAAGCGACTTTGAGAACGGTCACCTTCACTGGCATGGCAGCGGTGAACATTATATAGTTACTTATGTGACGCACGGTGATTTAGATAACTTCTACACTTCAATGGGTGGGACGGCAAGCTGGCTTGGGTTCCCGGTGAAGGATCAGGAAGATATAGGTGGACATGGATATTGTGAATTTGAGGGTGGATATATTGGGTGGAATGCGATAGATGGAGTATATGAGGCATTTGAGAAAACCTCAATAAAATCAAAACTGTTCATTGAAGATGCCCTTCCTGATGTTGTTGTGAATAAAGCTCACGGCGATAAAACAGATGTTATAATTGAGATTGAAAATACAGGTGATACAACTCAGAATGTTAAAGTTGAACTTGATTGTTCAGTATTGTTTGAAAATGGGGTTACCCCAGAAATTTATTCAAGAAATGATTACTTTGGACCAGAAGAGATACAAGATCCTTTAGATGTTGAAATAGAGCCACATAGCAAAAAGCAAATAATTTGGCGGTTCGAAATACCATTATTTCCATTGAATAAGATCGTGTTTGCTGGAAAAACTTTCGTCTCCGATAAGTTAGTATCTGTTGATGGCGGACTTATTAACGTTGTTCAAGATAGTACAGGAATAATTGTCACCAATAGAAAACTTTTATATGAAAAATTTGGTAAAAACGCGGAAACTACATCGCTGTTGCATACAATTTATACTATTGCGGATGGAAATGATCCTGAAAAAGAGATTTGTAATGTTGTGTATTATGTTGATCGTTACAGTGGCTTAGCCGCTGATTGGGATCAAATAATAACTTACCCGTCGTGGGGAATACCATCTACTTCAATTAATGAAGTTGCCCTTGATATTGATTTAATAGTTGAAAGCAAACGTGAAATATTACAATCAGATTATTTGACTATTATTGGGGGGGATGAAATCATCCCATTTTATAGATTGCCTAATCCAGGTTGGTTGCCTGAATGGATACATGATTATGATTCGAATGATTCAGTGCTTGAAATAATAAATAATAATCATATCCCAACAGATAATATATATTCTGATTTAAATGGAAACGGTTTGGATGATTGGGTAAAACCGGAACTTAGTATAGGGCGTATAAGTTCGGCTACAGCAAAAGATATGGAAAAATTTATGAAAAATAGTTTAAAAGGTCCATCTATTAATAAAAATGCTATCGTGGCTACTGATAAAAGTATGTATAATATAGATGCTATAGTCGAGATTCTAAAAAAGAAAGGTCTTATTTTTGAACCGAAATTAAGTAAAGATAGCGGGTTGGCAGCACATGAGATTTATAAAGAAATGCATAAGGATAAAGGTTATAAAATTTTAGCGTATGCCGGTCATTCTAATTATGGTGGAATAGGAGGGGCTAATTTCAATTTAACACCATCAGATTTTAACGATCCAAGTATCCTTAAAAATCACCCTCTATTTACCATTGGAGGTTGTAGAGCGGGTATTGTGACCGATGAAAATAGTACAGAATGGAAACCTTATTGGACAGATAATTTGGTATGGTCGCTTTCACACAATGGAGCGAGTGCAATACTTGGGTCGGGATCATTGTCTAAATCAAAAGGTTTCAATCCTTTATCGCAATATGTATATGCGGAGATGATTTACAATGACTTTTATAAATATTTATTCAGAGATAATTCAAAGAATACAAATCCCGTTGGTGAAGCATTAAAAGAAGCCGAAAGGAATTATGATTCCGGAGATTTTTGGGACAGTGGTGAAGATAAAAAGGCTCGCGTACAATTTATATTATATAGTATCCCCTGGATGATCTTCGATCCACCAATTAATCCACCTGAGCCTGTAAACAAAAGCTATAATGTAACATTTACCGATCCCGAAAAAATAGATACAGGCGTCTATAGACAATTGGTTACAATTGAGGTTATTGATTATAATTTAATGTCTGTAGAAGGATTCGATCTAATTACTATCGAAGGTGCATCTTACATTCTTAGTGACTTTAAACCAATATTACCCAAGATAAATACAGGTCTGTATCTACCGATTCAATCAGAGATTGAAAATATTAGCATTATCTCTGAAAATAAAATTGATTTAGGTTATTTAAACGTTCCAAGTTTCCAAAGCATAATGACAAACGATCCACCTAATTCAAGTTTTACGAATGTTTCAGATATAACCGGAGTGTGTCCATCCCCCCGTTTCGTTTCAACCAACATCACGTATACAGGCTACAACAAGATAAGAATCAACGTAGCTCCGGTACAATATAATATCGATACCAACGAAACAGTCTTATTTAACAAAACTGTTTTAGAAATTATATACAAAACTACAGATGATTTAGTCATCACAGATTTTCTATCTATAAATAATAAATTTAACATAAATGATATAATATCCACAAATGTTACAGTAGAGAACGTTGGCTCTGAAACGGTAGAAAATGTACATTACGATTTCACAATAAAAGATTTATTTGGTACAATAGTTAAAAATCATAGTAGCAGTGAGTTCAATATTCCAATGGGAATACAGCAATTCGAAGCGAATGTTTCCACTCACGGTTTGCAACAAGGATCATACCTTGCAGAAATAAATATTTTGAACAATACTGGATACATCCTCGCAAATTCATCTGAATATATCTATTTGATATCAGGAGAAATTACAAACTTTACAATAAACACAACTGGTATTGAACAAGGCGGAGATTTAAAGTTAAACTTCGAATTTGAAAATTACAATGATACAGATGTAACAATCGATGGTCAAATTTCAATAAGCAACTCTCAAAATAATATTGTTGATACATTACTAATTCCACTGACAATAGCATCGGGCGATAGCGCAAAACAATTCAGCTACATCTGGAATTCTGGGAATAATAATCCCGGATGGTACAAAGCAGAATTAACTCTATCTTCAGAAGGTTTGGATTATGGATCAGAAGATCAATGGTTTACAATATTGAATTTCTATAATCTCTCCTTCCTTCCTCCACTCTCTTCTCAAGGCTTTTGCAACATCGAGTCAGGCAGTACTCTTCCAATCCGCTTCACAGCACGGGACAACGATACGGGCGACTTCATTTCCGATAGCTCAGTGAACGTTTCAATAATCAATATTGCAGGGTGTATCCTTGCAAGTTTCAACTCCACGAATGGTGTCCAGATTGATTCTGATGATGAGCAATATAAAGTCGATTTTAATACCATGAATTACCCTGAGCTAAAATTAAGTGAGACTTATACTGTGAGAGTGACTTTCGGGATAGAAGGAAATAAAAAAAGTTATCTATCTGCGTACTTTTCACTTGTCGACCGCACCGCACCCTCATCCATCACCAACCTCCACTCCACCGCAGGCACCACATGGCTCAACTTTACCTGGACCAACCCCTCAGACCCCGACTTCAACCACACCGAACTCTACCTCAACGGCACTTACTTCACCAACATCCCGGCGCCGCAGAACTACTACAATATCACAGGACTGCTCCCGTATACATCATACGAACTCAGCACACGCACCGTAGACACATTTGGAAACATAAACCTTACATGGGTCAACGATACTGCGTCAACACTACCAGCATCAGGTACAACTCTTAATCTATACACTGGCTGGAACCTGATATCTCTGCCCTTGATGCCCGATGATACAAGTATTATTTCTATACTTTCTCCAGTCAGTGGCAATTATAGTATCGTTTGGGCCTATAATGCCAGCGATACAGATAATCACTGGAAGAAGTACGATCCTGCAACACCCTTCGGAAACGACCTGACAAATATGGAACCTGGCAAAGGCTACTGGATCATGATGACCTCTGATGATACACTTAATATCAGTGGAACGATGCCAGCACCCACTGATATTGAATTATGGAGTGGTTGGAACTTAATAGGGTACAATTCGCTAGATCCACAGACAATAACTGATGCCCTATTTTCAATTAGTGGAAATTACAGTATCATTTGGGCATATAATGCAAGCGATTCGACTGACCACTGGAAGAAATATGATCCCAATACACCTTTCGGAAACGATTTGGCAAATATGGAACCTGGAAAAGGCTACTGGATAATGATGACCAGTGATGATATTTATGTGGTGGTGTGTGAAGACTGAATTCTGCTGATTACATCAAGGAACTCGAAGAAACCACCATAGAAATAATCACTGAAAGAGACCGGGTTCTCAAAAATATTCATGAACTTAAACAAGAAAACGACGAACTAAAAAATAAATTGCATTTTTACGAAAACCCACATACTCCGCCATCTGTCACTACATTGAAAAAGACCGAGAAGAAATCAACCGTCAATCCCACTCCCAAAAAACGAGGTGCACCAAAAGGTCATTGAGCTGCAACACGTCCAACGCCAGTATCTGATAAAACAAAGGAAGTAATCGCAAAAAATTGTGAAAAGTGAGGCAGTCCTGATCTAAAAGTTTTAGATAGCGTCGAGAAAACTTTAATCGAAGATATGCTTCCACCTCAAGAGATTAAGGTTACTCAGTATAACAGGAGGAAAGTCGAATGCCAACAGTGTGGCCATATATTCACCTCTAAAGATCCAGACTGCCCGCAGAAAGGAAATTTTGGAATATACTTATTGGTTTATATCACAATGCTGAAATATCATCTGCGTGGTGTGTTGAGAAAGATACAGGCTTTTCTATTATACGAAGACAATTTTGAAATCAGTGTCAAGGGAATCAACGATATACTATTGAGAGTCGGAGATGCTTTTAAGAATGAGTATGATCTGAAGCTTGAGAAGATACGAAACGCCAAGTAGAGACACATAGACGAAACAGGTTTTAAGGTAAACGGTGAAAAATGGTGGCTGTGGATCTTCAGGACAAACGATGATGAAACGCTGGTCGTCATACGAAAATCAAGGGGCAGGAAGGTCCTTGATGAAATACTTGGAAAGGATCATCCCGGTCCACATATTGTTGATGGTTGGAGTGCCTACAGTAAAACAGCTATTCTTCAACGATGCTGGTCCCACCTCCTCCGCGAGGTAGCTGCCTGTAAAACGGCATCAGAATATGGAAAACAGTTATCGGAAGAGATACATGATTGTTTCAAGGATTTGAAAACGTTTCTCGATGAGAATCCTCCTATGGAGAAGAGGGTATCTCAGAAAGCGATATTTGAGAAGAAACTGGAAGATATAGTCGAAAAATTCGATGGTTTAGAAGAATTGAATAAGTCTATGACTTACATTAAAAATGGTCTTGGGTGCTGGTATACGTGTATGCTATATCCAGGAATGGAACCAACAAATAACCTTGGTGAGCAAGCGATGCGAGAACACGTTATTTTACGAAAGATCATAGGGTGTTTCCGTTCAGAGAATGGAGCAGAGAATTATCAGTATATTGCATCTTTATTGGCTGACTGGAGGTTACAGGGCAAGAATTGTTTCGAAGAACTGGAGCAACTACTCAGGCGAGAATTGTGTATGAGCTAACAAATACGAAATATTTATATGTTGAATGACTTATTCTGGATAGTTCGTAATTTAATCACAAGAAAAAAAAGTATCGATTAGTTGGCTAAATGTTTTGATAGGAATGTGCAAAATATAGCATACAGTGGGACGTAAACGGAAGAAGGTTATTATGGAAAGATATACCTACACAACCGGGCCTTGTATTGGTTCACGAACAATTCTCAGTGCAGGCGTGCTCTTGACGTTAGTATTTTTCAGGTACCGCCACGGCGCCATGCACAGATTACAGATGCGCACAGGCAGCGGAGATGGCAGCATGGGTCGATGGATGCCAGGGGTTGCGGTTGCGGTTCTGGCATTGGTTGCAATCTTGCGGCAATGTGGCAAAGAAGTGTTGGCATATTGGTACGCGTCTGTGATGAAGAGGGGTATCGGGCATAAGATCATCACTGGATCCATGATAGCACTGATTATATTACTCGTCTTTGCCGGAGTGGCGGTGGCAGATGTAAAAGGCATCCCCAGGTCAGGTGATGGGGTATCATCGGATTTGTATGAAACACAAGATGATCTGCTTACACAGGAACAAACAGGATGTTGCGTTGATCCTCAAATGTTAAATTCTTCTGAGGGCCATTCATTAAATTATGAGATTGATAGTTCTTTATTAAACAAGATTCCAGTATTCGTGTTTTTCTATGCAGAATGGTGCCACTTCTGCCAGCCACAGAAAACTATAATAGAGGAAGTAGAGCAGGAATACGCGGATAAGATTGTTTTTATCCATGTTAATGCAGAAGAAAATCCGCATGCAATAAATGAGTTCGGTGTAACTGGTTTTCCTGCTATGTTTTTGATCGTTGACAAGAACGAGGAAGGATATGTTTATCAGGAATTTGATGGGTATACCGAGAAAGAAACGTTGAAAGAGAGTTTTGAGTATATGGTTGTGAGTAAGAGCGTCTTTTACACTGAAAATGTATCTGACAATGTTGAAAAATTAGGAAAAACAGAGAGTCTTGATAACGGTCTAGATTATATGTCCCATCAAGAAGTGGGAGATGCTGTGTATCAAGACCTACCGTTGATAGTTATATTCCCGTTGCTAGTTATATTGCCGTTGGGATTAATTGATGAGCATGCTGCTATTTATGGTGGATACCTAGGTGGAGACCCAGACGATAGGGCTAACCATTGGGTTATCGAAGAAGGTCCTGAGCTTGATTGGTGGCCAGGTGGCATGAGGAATTTCACGATGAAAGGTTTTGAGAAGGGATATCGGGGAGCATATACTGGCAATAACGGAACACTGGACAAGACAATTCGTAATAATATCATTAAAACTGCTGATGATCTTTTTCGTCGCGATATACGTTATGTATCTCCCTCTGAATTTATTGATGTAAATTTGATACCTGATTGGAGTGATAATTACTGGGATGGAAGTGTTGAAGACATTAAAGCACTTAGGTGTGATGGTGTGGTTGAGTACTGCTATGAGAAGAATGGTGTCGTAGTTTGGAGTGGCCATATTAGTGATCCTACAAGAAGGAATAAGACACCAGATGCATTTTACAACTGCGTTGGTCGGGGGGAACCAGTGGAAGAATGTAAGAGGCATATTCCGCCCGGATACCAACTCTGTAATAACGATGACAGGTATGTTTTTGAGGACTGTGATTATCGTGACCATAGATCCTTTAATACCTTCCCATTTAAATGGCTTACTCCTAGAACACAAAGAACTAATTCAGCATTAAGTCCCTCAAAACCAGAACCTCCTACCAAGGTTGATATTATAACGAGTGATATTAATAATTACGGCATAGTTACAATCGAATGGAATCAAGCAACTGATGAGCAATCTGGATTATGGGGGTATTATTATGTTTGGGATAATGCACCAAAAACAATTCCACTTTCAAATTGGCATGTTTGGTATAACCACAAACTCGAACCCGATATGACTTCTTGGACCAGTTCTAATTCTTACACTCCTGAGGCTATGCTTAGAAAGGGAAAGGAATACTGGTTCCACATAAGAAGTGTTGATAATGCAGGTAACATGGCTGGAACTACCCACAGAGGGCCTTTTCTGATTCCGTGCACAGAAGATTCTGAGTGTGATAAATGCGAAGAATGTATACTATGGTCCGGACTATGCGTCCGAATGGTAGACTGCCCCCCCGGTCCAGGGGGAGACCATCCGGATGAAACTCATGCTGTATCAACATCCATGACAACTTCAAATCCATCTAATCCCATAGCAACACCAAAGATAGCAATTTTATCCAGTGGATTTGCAGCATCGACATCAAGTCTTTTGGAAAGTCTTAATGAACCTTCTACTTTTGTAGATATTGATTTCTCTCCTGATATCGTAAAAGATCATCCAATTCTTATTATCCCCTCTGGTGGACTTTATGGTCTGGACTCTTTACCAACATTCAAATCCCAGCTTAAGCAGTATGTTGAAGATGGCGGCACTGTGATCGTCTTCGCCCAACAACACGGATATGAATATAATACATTACCCTTACCACCTGGGTCTGATCTTTCCGGATACGGCTGGCTTGAAGATCAAAGCTGCCAGCACAGATCGGTTGGTATCACAACTTATCATCCAATTTTGTCCGGACAGGATTCTGTAATTTCAGATATTAACGTTGATGGTTACTTTACAAAATATCCCAAAAACGCTACAATAATACTCAGCAGAACAAAAAATGGAATGCCTGCCATGCTGATGTATGAATATGGTAATGGAACTGTAATCGCAACAACAGCATACACTGATTGGGCTTCCACCCATTATCAAGCAACTCGGGACGGCAAAAATCTTATTAGAGATATGATTACATGGGCTAAAGATGGAATAAAAATATCAGAATATGGAAGAAGCGATACAGTTAATATTAAGATAAATAGGACAATTCCTAAACCTGAAATTCTGGAATATATAGAATATCCGAAATATGAACTAGATGACGTAGTGAATATTCCAATTAATGTAACAAATTATTTCAATGTAACAATTGACAATGTTTCTTTCATTGTTTATGACCCTGACATGGAAATAGATTATGTTAATGTTTCTATTGCCATACACGAAAATGAAACAAGAACTATTAATTTTACTTATGAAGATACGGATAAAGAAGGATTTTACTATGTTTTGTATTCACTATGCATTGGTGAATCATGTATAAGAACAGGGGACCTGGTTAGCTTCTTTGGGGTTAATATTACCATACCGTCTTTGCATAGAATGAATTATACACTGTTGGATCCTGATAAAAATATTATAATCAATGAGAGTATCTTGTCTGATAGAAATGTATCGGTTGCTAACTTGCCCATAAATTTGACAATTCTCAATTTTACTTACACAAATCCATCTAAACTTGGCATTTGGAATTTGGAATATGATGTACTGGATTCCAATAATACTTTTATAGATTCTGGCACAGAGAAATTCGCGGTAAGCAAATACGCAGAAAATCCAGATGGTTGGGTATATCAAGGATCTGAAATAGCATTTGATATAACTACTCCGTGTGAAGATGTTCCAAGAGGAAATGATGTCACCTTCTCTATTCATATTTACAATAATGGCGACGTGGATAAGAACATTGCAGTGAAAAAGGATTGGAATCATAGGATTATAGGAGAAGAAACGGTGTTTGTTCCAGCTCATAACATGTGCACTATCACATATACAATGAAAGCGTCCACTGGTCGATTTTGGGCATGGTTCTATGATGATGATTATTGTTTAGGAAAAGCATCCAAAGGAATTCGGACTTTTTATTCTTCCATTGATATTGATATGGAAACAGACGAACAAGAATATGCCAGAGGAGAAGATGTTTCTTTACTGTTGAATTTCACAAACAAGCAAAGTGACGTTTACAATACCACTGTTATAGTTAGAGCACTCGACCCGGATAACAACAAAATCTTTGAGGATAAATTCAATGCAAATCTCAGTGCCTATGAATCACTCGCAGAAACGCTTAGCTTTACTTTGCAAACAACATCTGGAATGGGCACTTACGTCGTAACCGCAGAGGCATATTCCAACGGCGATAAAATGGGCTCCAACTCTACATATTTTGAAGTGCTTAAGGAATATATCGTTAAAGTGGACTTTGACGAGCCAGATAAAGCATATAGAATAAGAGAGAATATCAGTATTGATCTGGAAGTAAAAAATTTCTACTCCACTTTGTGGAATTCGGATGTGAACATTTCTATTCCGGTTTTGGCGTTTGAAGATTCTAAGTATATGTCGCCGAACATTGGCGAATCTAAAAAAATTAGTTACGATTTGAACATCCCTGCGACAATCCCTGCCGGCAAGCATGATGTCATCGTCAGCATAGGCTTTGACAACTCGGTGAGACAATATTACTTCGTTATACCGGATTCAAATATAATTTTAACATCTGATAAGACGAACTGCGATACAGGAGAATATTTGTATTTCAATTTAACCAATACCGGTGGCGTGGATACAGAATGTAACTGGTCGATAAAGTTCTATGATCCCCGTGCATTGTTATTTTATGAAAACGATACGAACCGGGAAAGCCTTTTGACAGGCGAAATAAAAACATTTCCATTTAGAATTCCTGACCAGGCTGTGAGCGGGAGAAATTATCTGATAGCATCGTGGAAGGATTTGAATACAGGCAAGATATCAAGATTATCGAAATCTTATGATATAAGTGGATTAAACGCAAGTTTGACCTCCAATACAGACAGGAGGATATATTTAAAAGATGAAAACCTATCAATTATTACCAACATAACGAATCTTAATGGGGCTATTGTGAATGGCACATTAAATCTCAAGATTGTCTACCCCCATATTCATAACCCAACTTCAAAAACGAGTTGCTCGGCAAATTATAAGCATAATGATTTAGTGACGCATGAACCATATCAACATCCAAAACCAGTGAATGGTTCCGAGGATATCCCACACCATACTATCTTACGTGAGCAAATTAATCCCATTTTTGATCGTGAACCACCAGCATTGAATAGCAATGACAAAAATAATAATCCTCATGCTTTGAATCCGTATACCTTGCTGTCTTCAAATATCTCGTATGTACCTGATGATTATGCGAAGATTCAATTGGCTGTCAATAGTGCAAGTACCGGGGATACGATCATCGTAAGGGATGGTACGTACACCGAGAACGTGGATGTGAACAAGCTTCATTTAACGATTCGATCTGAGAATGGAAGTACAAATTGCATTGTGAATGCTGCAGGTCCAGATGATCACGTCTTTGAAGTAACAGCGGATTATGTGAATATAAACGGGTTTACAGTAAAAGGAGCTACTAAAGGATATCCACATTACTCTAGTGGAATATATCTCGACCACGCAGACCACTGCAATCTTTCCGATAACAGAGCATCTAACAACTACAACGGCATCGTCCTGTCTTCTTCAAGCAACAATACACTCACGAACAACACCGCTAACTCGAACAACTACTACGGCATCCACCTGTCTTATTCGAGCAACAACACGCTCACGAACAACACCGCTAACTCGAACAGATACTACGGCATCCATCTGGATTATTCGAGCAACAACACGCTCACGAATGACACGATGTCGGGAAACCGTTACAACTTCGATGTTTATGGCGAAAGCCTTTCTCAATACATCCAGGACATAGACACGAGCAACCTCGTAGATGGAAAACCAATTTATTACGGGGTCAATCAGCAGAATCAGCAGGTTCCAAACGATGCTGGGTATGTGGGAGTCGTGAACTCCACGAATATAACGGTTAGGGACCTGGTATTAACAAATAACCCAGATGGGGTGTTATTTGCATACACAGATAATTCAAGGATAGAGAATGTCAAAGCCTCGAACACCGGCTACGGCATCCGCTTATACTATTCAAGCAACAACACACTCACGCATAACACCGCATCGAACAACTGGTACGGCAGCATCGTCCTGTCTTATTCGAGCAACAATACACTCACCAACAATACCGCATCGGACGACGACATAGGTGTCTACCTGTATTTTTCGAGCAACAATACACTCACGAACAACACCGCTAACTTGAACAACAACGGCATCCACCTGTCTTATTCGAGCAACAATACACTCACGAACAACACCGCTAACTCGAATAATGGCTATGGCATCCACATAGACTATTCAAGCAACAATAACAACATCGAAAACAACACCGTAAACTCGAATAATAACAATGGCATCTACCTAGACTATTCGAGCAACAACAACATCGAAAACAACACCGTAAACTCGAATAATGGCTATGGCATCTACCTAAGCTATTCAAGCAACAACAACACAATCATAAAAAACACCGCAAACTCGAACGACTACCATGGCATCTGCCTGGACTATTCAAGGAACAATACAATCACAAACAACATCGCAAACTACTCGAATTGGTGCTATGGCATCCACCTGTCTTCTTCGAGCAACAACACGCTCACACACAACATCGCATCGAACAACTACTATAGTGGCATCCGCCTGGATCGTTCGAGCAACAACACGCTCACGCACAACACCGCATCGAACAACTACTATAATGGCATCTACCTATGGTATTCAAGGAACAATACAATCACAAACAACACCGCATCGAACACCGAATACGGCATCCGCCTGGATCGTTCGAGCAACAACAGCATCAAGAACAACACCGTAAACTCGAACGACCATGGCATCTACCTACAAGGTTCGAGTACCAACATCATCTACAACAACTACTTTGCAAACACAAGAAACGCTCGGGATGACGGAAACAACATATGGAACATAACAAAAACCCCTGGAACAAATATCGTTGGTGGACCCTGGCTTGGCGGGAACTATTGGAGCGATTACGAAGGCGTTGATGAAGATGGTGATGGACTTGGCGATACCCTGATTCCACACGACTGTTCCGGATCTATTCAAAATGGTGGCGATTATTTACCGCTAATTAAGCCTGAGCCGCCCATAGGAAATACAATTTGGGAGACGAACATAACAATCGACATGGATGAAAATGAGATCAAAAACATCATTACAGATATACCTATGGATGTGTTAAAAGATGTAACCGGAAAGATCGAATTGATTACAACTCTGTATTCTAACACGACTCAAATCATCTATCAACATGATCCGTTCTTTTATATCACCGACACAAACACATCCCTTATCCTGGAAACCGATAAAATGGTTTACAAACCAGATGAAACCATACATGTCTATGGCGAGGTGAAGAATCATGGGAGCCAAACAGAAAGCTACAATTTATCAATCAAAAAGGATGGGGATGAGATATTCGCTGATGCGTTTACATTAAATCCGGATGAGACCCATGACTTCGCAACGATTGTAAGCTCAAATACTTCATTTACATTAGAAGGAACCGTAGACGGAGCAACAGTTACAGACTTCGTTAACGTGGAGGCTCCGAGTATAAATGTTAGTGTCATGGCTCCGGATGTTGTTGGTTTAGCCGATTTTGATGTAGGCGTGCTGATAGAAAACACCGGAAAGATATATGCAGATATAAATGTCAGCATAAATAGCACATGGAACATAACAATCCCTGTGGGTGAATCGATACTATTAGAAACCACAATGAGCACAAAAAAGAATATCACGCTGAATGTTACCATTTCCGGAGATGTGAACCGGACGATCCAAAAAGAGATAATCTGTGGAGAGAATGCGAGGATAAACATAACTCCACAGTCTAATTATCTTGACGGGAGAGTGGAGATTCCATATACAATTGAGAACATTGGTATCATGGATTCTAAGTTTAACGCTACATTTTCAATCGAGAATCAAACAGTCTCTGAAAGTTTCCTCGTGCCAAGTGGTGAGAATATAACCGACATTGTCTTGTTCAATCTAACAAAAGGATTGTATTTACTAAATTACCTTTCACCGTTTGAAGATGTAAACGTAACGATAAATGTCCAATCCCCTCCGGAACTTGTTGTCACTTCTATTTATCCTGAGAATATGAACTTCACAATCGGGCAAAATGTTACAATGACATTTGTAGTTGGAAACACAGGAGGCTCCGAAGGAGAAGCTACGCTTACATTATCCATGCCTGATTTTGAAGATACCAACAGAACATGGGTCAGACCCGGAGAAAAAGAGAACATAAGCTTCAACCTCACAATTCCAGATGATTTAGAGGAGAAGAATTACAAAGGAATCTATGAGATCGATGGAAAGAGAGCTGATTTCACATTCTTCGTGCAAGGAGCTAATATATCAGTTGATGCAAGCCTGGATAAGCATTTATACGTGGAAGGCGAGACAGCGATCCTCACGTTAAACGTGATTAACGAGCGGAATACAGACTTGAGTTTGTATTCAAGAGTTAAGTTCAATGAGTATGATAATGTCTCCTATTTCAATTTGACTGGTTTGGACTCCGAAACACTGACATTCAATGTGCCAGTTCAATTTACAGGAGATAACAAGATGCTTTACACGGTTTACATGGATTCCGGAAGATCACTATACATCAATTCGATATATGTTTACGAGAAGATGCCCGACGCTCCGATAACATTGTACACAGACAAAGACGTTTATAATATGGGTGAAAATGTGACGATACATATTGTTGACGTTACCAGAACTGATCTACTGAACTTAACAGCACCTAACTTCAATTATATTGGCACGATAAGCGGCCCAACCACGCTTGATCCATTTACGCTTCTGGAACTGAGGTCAGGAACTTATTACATCGAATACACATTCGGGAACTTCTCTTCTGCTCATCCGTTCGATGTTATCGGATATTCTGCAAGAGTACTCGAAGCTGGTTTGGATAAGGAAGAACATTACGATGGGGATATTATAAAGCTAAAAATGGACATAGAAACAAACAGGGATGTATCAGGCTCGTTGAAGACATGGATTTACGACCCCCGGAATGAATTGATTGATGAGTTTGAGATAAATAAAACTTTAAAGGAAGGAGAGAACAAAATAGAGATAAGCAGAACCTTATCAACAAATAAATCGGGAATGCATGTGCTCGTTTATGGAATTTACGCTTACAGTGATTTGATATTCCTTGCTTCGGGTGCAGAGTACTTTGATGTAATATCTCAATACACTTTACCATCATCCATTACCAACCTCCACTCCACTCAGGGTCCCACCTGGATCAACTGGACATGGACCAACCCCTCCGACCCCGACTTCAACCACACCGAACTCTACCTCAACGGCACCTTCCTCACCAACATCCCGGTGCTGCAGAACTACTACAATATCACAGGACTGCTCCCGGATATATCATACGAACTCAGCACACGCACCGTAGATACATCCGGAAATATAAACCTTACATGGGTCAACGATACTGCGTCAACATTACCAGCATCAGGTACCACTCTTAATCTATACACTGGCTGGAACCTGATCTCTCTTCCCTTGATGTCCGATGATACCAGTAGTACTTCTATACTTTCTCCAGTCAGTGGCAATTATAGTATTGTTTGGGCCTACAATGCCAGCGACACAACAGACCACTGGAAGAAGTATGATCCTACAACACCCTTCGGGAACGACCTGACAACTATGGAACCTGGCAATGGATACTGGATAATGATGACCTCTGATGATACACTAAATATCAGCAGAACTATGCCAGCACCCACTGATATTGAATTATGGAGTGGTTGGAACTTAATAGGGTACAATTCGCTAAATCCACAAACAATAACTGATGCCCTATCTTCAATTGATGGAAATTACAGTATCATTTGGGCATATAATGCAAGCGATTCGACTGACCACTGGAAGAAATATGATCCTAATACACCTTTCGGAAACGATTTGGCAAATATGGAACCTGGAAAAGGCTACTGGATAATGATGACCACTGATGATATTTTAGAGATATAATGGAGGAGACCATAATGAAACAAATCTCGATATCTTCAGATGCTTTTAAAGTCGGTACCAGCCTGCCAGTCGAACACACCTGCGATGGGGAGGACCGCTCCCCCGCACTCTCATGGGACACCGTCCCCGCAGGCACACAGGTATTTCTCCAAGGTATATGCCCTGGATACTACACTTAGCTTAAAGAGCGATGCCATCAAATCCTGACTTGAGGCCGCAATGTCAGGGTACATCCTGGCACAGGGAGAGATGATAGGGAAATACGGGCGTTGACTGAGTATGTAGCTGCTGCGAACCTGGGGTCATTCTTTTGCGATTGTGTTTTCGGGCATTGCTGGTCTCTTACCTGGGATATATAAAATTAATAATATAAATATATAAATATATTATGGCATTATCAATAGATTAATATGCCTTGAGTTTTTTAAAATGTATCAAATATTCAGAAAATATCTTGAACGAAAATGTCAGGATGATTTCATAATTCGAATTTCAGTGTGGGATGCAAGATGAAAAATAAGCGATGTTGTAGTGAAAAGTATATTCTTACAAAGAATGTAAGAAGTAGCGGGAATAGCATAATTCACCGCTGGATATCGATGCTGCTGGCTGGCATTTATGCAGGAACGGCGGACATGACGGCGCTGGGGCTGTTGTTGCTTAGGGGCGGCATGGATTATGTTATCAATCCGTTGGAAGGAGCAATAGCATGAAAAAAGTAGGATTGTTTGTTGTTGGAGGCAATATTAGGATTATTGGATTGCTTTTGGGATTACTCTTAATTATAAATTTAGGGATGATTGAGGGGGTGAGTGCAACAGTTGGAAATTGTGATGATTCAAGTTGCGATGACAGTGTGAGATTTGATTATTTTTGTGATACTCCACTCAATGGGAATAGATGTATTTCTGACGCCTACAGTACATTATACAATAATGGTATTCCTGCAGTAACTTCAGGAAGGGTATGCAATGCAAATATTTGTAAATTAACTCTTGATACTCGTACGGACGGGTGTTATAGTCCTGGAAATCTTCTAACAAGTGAATATTACTATGGTGATACGTTACCAGAATATTGTACAGGTGGAACGTATGCAGGATATACTATTGGAAATGTTATGGTATATGTCTATGATATAGATGGTGCATCAAATCCTGATTACGCATGGTTCCCCGAGTGGTGCAATCCGCATAATGATGTCGATTGTGGTTTAGTGAAAGCTGGTGATTATAACGGAGACGGCCATTATGAATGGGATGGTTATACAGACACTACACCACCCCATGCGGGCTTTAGTTATTATGCTACGATGAATGTTGGGGAATCAAAAAAATTCACTCCAAACTACAATACATATGATAACGTTGATACAAAGGGTTCGGGGTCGGACGATTTTCTGTATTGTTACTGGGATAAAGATTATACTGGCTCTTTCAGCGCGGATTATGTCGATACTGATTGTAGCGGTCAATATTTTTCATGGAGCACTCCTGGCACCAAAAAAGTAGCTATGAGGTCCAAGGATGGTTCGGGACTTTGGAGTGGCGTGGCAGTAGCCACCATTACTGTATTGCCACCAAAGGGATCACTAACCGTTTCAGTAAAGTACCCCGATAATAGCAATATAAATGATATTGGGATTCAGTTGAAGGATTCTAACAATAATAATGTAGGTGAAGTAAAACTTAGTGGTGCTTCAACTAATCAAGTTACGTATACAGATTTAGATCTTGGAACCTATTATATTGTTACATATCAGAACAGTTTTGTAATCGCTCCTACCGATACTATTATTGTGAGTAGTGGATTCAATTATGCAACAGTTGCAACGTATTCTAAAGGATATCTCGATATATATACTTATTATAGTGATGGAACCACAAAATTACCTGATGCATATATCGAAGTCTGGAGTGGAGATTATGTGGATTCTTTTGTAGTAGATTCGGGCACAACGAATAGTAATGGTTATGCTTCATTCTTTGTATGGCCTTCTTCTGGAAGCACGGAATCTTATAAAATTATTGTAAAATATAATGGTGGAATAGTAAAAACCATTACCGGGGTTGAAGTTACAACACAAGCTACAACTACAGAACATCTTGGCACTACTGTGTCGCCATCAAAGGGATCACTAACCGTTTCAACAACTCCGGTCAGCGGCGATATTTATGTAGACGACGTTCGTCAAGGCACCGGTTATTGGAGTGGTTCTCTTCCAACAGGGCAATATAAAGTTTCGTTTGGATCTGTTTATGGTTATAACACGCCATCCACCCAATACCCAACGGTGTATAAAGATCAGACTACTACAGTTACAGGGACGTATGTGCCATATCCTTCTCCTGAAATCTACGATGTGTCATACCCTTCTCAAATAGACAGTAATCAGAAAGCTACGATCATAGTAAAAGCAAAAAACAATGGTGGTGCTTCTGATGATGGATATATTTCAGTTTCTTTTCCAAATGATGAAACAATCTCTGAAATAAGTGGAACCGGAAATAATTACAATAAACTATATCCAATTGGTTATTATCCTCTTTATAAATGTTCCAGCGGTACAATGACTGCAGTAGATCCGCTTGTAGAATTGTCGGATACAAGTTGGAGCGGAGGAGGTCATCAAGAAAGCATTTCTATGACAGTCACTCCAAATGACATCGGTAAGATTGTTTTTTATGTTAGAGTTGCACTGCGAAATAGTCAGGGAACTTACATCCGCACCCCCACCTACTCAAGCTATACAGACCAACAAGAGTGTTACGTCAGAAAATATGAAATAAACGTAGTTTGCCCAGATGATGGCGATCATTCGTCACCCAGTGCCTCCACCAGTTTCGATACTAATCCAAGTACTGTAGCTCCAAACGAGAAATACTGGGTCAGTACAAGACTGTCAAATAGTGGTGAGAGCGCTTTAAGTTGTGCTGGAATAACTTTTCAGCTGGATAATGCAAAAATTGTTGCAGTTAAGGATTCAAACGGGGACATCGAATATCATTCAACCGATGCATTACCACTTGGGAATGGTAATTATTTATCGGCTTTCACTGATCTGGATTTTTATCCTGGCGGATCTATAGGTCACCAGCGAAGCGATTTTAATGGTTCGAATTACTTCGAATTCTATTCAGAGAATGGTCTGAGTAACGGTGAGACTTTAACATATCACTTCCAGATAGAAGTTACTGGAACCCCGGGTTCTTCTGTGTTAATCAAGCATAATGGCTACATTATAGATGATGACTCATGGATTGAAAATGCAACTGGAACTTGCGTTGGATATGTAGTTCACGACCCTGGAAGTGCGCCACATGACAATTCAGTGAAACTCAAGGATTTTAGTTATACCACAACAAGCAGGACAATTGATTGTGGTGGGGACAGCATTTATCCGTCACCCAGTGCCTCCACCAGTTTCGATACTAATCCGAGTACTGTAGCTCCAAACGAGAAATACTGGGTCAGTACAAGACTGTCTAATAGTGGTGAGAGCGCTTTAAGTTGTGCTGGAATAACTTTTCAGCTGGATAATGCAAAAATTGTTGCAGTTAAGGATTCAAACGGGGACATCGAATATCATTCAACCGATGCATTACCACTTGGGAATGGTAATTATTTATCGGCTTTCACTGATCTGGATTTTTATCCTGGCGGATCTATAGGTCACCAGCGAAGCGATTTTAATGGTTCGAATTACTTCGAATTCTATTCAGAGAATGGTCTGAGTAACGGTGAGACTTTAACATATCACTTCCAGATAGAAGTTAC
>Ga0255383_1040_pt1 | contig 20818 bp, 22 predicted proteins | sample ANMaggSSYBR01C12_FD_182100 | JGI IMG/M metagenome (GOLD analysis project Ga0255383, IMG submission 182100) | Sediment cell enrichment communities from methane seep in Santa Monica Basin, California, United Staets - ANME aggregate JGI... | ecosystem: Environmental > Aquatic > Marine > Cold seeps >...
TTAAAATTCAATGTTTCTAAGAACTTTATAAGTTCTCTGCCTTTGATAACAGGAAGTTTAGGCATTTTGAGCAACTTCCAATTCTCTAAAACCTACAAATTTATTAAGCTCTTCAACTTCTGTCTCTTCAAGACACATATCTATAACTTCACTTATATTTGCCATTGCTTCATCTATGGTTTCACCATAGGAATGGCATCCCTTGAAAATGGGACAAGTAACTATGTAATAGCCATCTTCGTCTATTTCAACAATTATTGGCAGATGCAATTTATTCATGTTGAATTCTTCCTATATGATAGATAAATTTCATATAATAAGTTATTTTCCTTGGCATTTGTCATGTTATCAATGCCGGTTAAAAAAAGAAACTGATACCGGGGGCAAAGCAAGGGATATAATCATCCTCCCTGAACCACGAAACTCCGGCGGCATCTCTGTCGTGGAAGCCCTGCTTGAGAGAAGGTCGACCAGGAATTATAAGGATGAAGCGCTGACTCTGGCCGAGGTTTACCAATAGCTTTGGGCGGCGCAGGGTATCACACATCCGGTGGGATATAGGACCGCTCCTTTCGCCGGTGCGCTCTACCCGCTGGAGGTCTATGTGGTTGTAGGAAATGTGGACGGTCTCCATGCAGGAATTTACAAGTACGGGCCGCAGGGGCATGAACTGGGAGGGTGGCAGGGGGGAAATTAGGGTGTGGTATGGGTAAGTGAGGTCAGAGTTGTATCTTTCTATATTTTATGAAATAAATCAGAAAATTTGCTTTGATTGGGTACAGAACAAATTGAATAAGTACGAGAAAGTTTATCTGAAGGATGATGCAGAAGGTTGGAAATGGGTATAATTTATGGAATATGTTGAATAGCAATTTTACTATAGGGTTGGCGGACAAAATCAAAATAGTGACGAAGAGTATTATTTACAGGCCTATGCTCTTAAGTCCGGGGTATGTGACTGAAAAACGATATGCTCGTACAGGCGATAGGAATCCAAAACAAGATTCTTAAGGCGAAAAATCTGGCGTACATTCTCATAAAAGGGTAGTAGGCAAAAGAGATCTGTGCTCTTCAGAGTGGATATATAGTGAATATTATAATTATAATCATAATTATGCATTGGGTATATATAGTGGAATAACCTAACCACATGAGGGGAACGACATGTTTGATGGCAAAGAGAAATCACGCTTAAAAAAATCCGAGATATACGGGGATTTGCCTTAAAAAGATTGCATGGTGAATGCATCAAATGCAAAGCTGCTTGACAAGTAAGCTTTTGCTGATAAGTAAAAATTTGAAAACTGGAGGAAAATTGATATGTTTGAAAGAGAGAATTTTTTAAAAAAATTGAACACAGTGAAAAGTAGTAAGGCCGAACATCGTGATGATCATAAAGATTTTCTTTGGAATGTATCTAAAGGTTAAAACGATTGGGTACTTAAAATGAAGCAAGGTGATATTATGAAATTAAATAATTTTAACATAATTGGCATTTTAACTATTATATTGTTATTCAATAGTTTTATCGGCATGGAAGCAGCCAGGGCAGAAATATTAGAATTGGAAATGCCTTTTGCTGTTGACAATGATATTTATTATAAGAATCTTAATGGAAATGCTGCTTCCTCCATCATTCTTGTAGAAACTGAAAAGGCATCCAGTGATCTGGCAGAAGCTTTAGAATCAGCAGCCCTTGGCGGGTCTGCCCTTGGTGTAGGTGACGTGCAGATTTTATATGCCGATGGCTGGCGAGAGTTTACACTAGGTGCAATAGGAGACAACGCAGAGATCTGGGTAGCCAATGATCTGTCATATTGTCCGGGAGATCCCAGACCGCCCCACCAGGTGACACAAGAACAGATAGATTATTTATTCGATGAATTAAACAATGTAATATACCCAAGTAATACAAAGTACTTCGGTTACACGGAAGACCGTGATGGAACTGACGGTCTTTTTGCCCAAAGTGGATACACATGGTATGAGACCGATAATCCCCAGCGCGTAATGGTGCTTGTATTTAATATCGAGGATGAAGGATATTGTGATCCCAATTATCCTTTCTATGTGGCTGGATACTTCTGGGCATCCATGAACGAAGTCTATGCTGACAGGAACATCATTCATATTGACTCTCATGATTGGTTAAACCGCATCGGTCCGGATGCTAGACACCCCCATCTCTATGAGCAGGTTTTCGCACATGAGTATCAACATGCTATCCATTTCGACCATGATGCCGATGAATCTACCTGGGTGGACGAAGGAATGGCAGACCTTGCACCTTATCTTGCAGGTTACGGACATGCAAGAGGACATCTGGCTTACTATATGATCTACCACCGAACACCGCTCGCGTACTGGGGAAGTGGAGTTGAGGATTATGGTGAAAGCTATCTCTTCCAGCTATACCTTCTTGAGAACTTTGGTGGACCTGATTTTATTAAAGCTCTGGTGGACGAGCAGGAAAATGGAATTGAAGGCATTAATAAGCAGTTGGCAAACTTCAGCTATGTAACATCATTTGATGATATCTATCGAGATTGGACACTGGCAAACTACTTGGATACTCCTTCGTTGACCGGGATATCAGGTGCAAAATTAGGTTATGTCAACCTGGACATCCCATCTGTTGATACCTATGGCTATTCCATCCAGTGGAGCATTAAGAATAATTATGGATCGGATAATACCGGTAACCTGCCACTTCCTCGTTATTGGGGCGGTTACAAATCGGGCACAGTACAGTGGCCCAAAGGTTCTCTTGCTCCTTATACCCCCATGTATCTCACATATAATGGTTTTCAACCACAACTGAAATCTTCTTTCAAAGGTGATGATACTTCCGGCATTCCTGCATTCAGTGGTAGCTATGAATTATGGGGCGGCAGAGGAGAACTATTATTCAACACAGCAACAATGGCAACGCCGATCACATTGGAATCCAATGCCAAAATCAATTTTATGACCCAGTATGAGATTGAGGAAGCGTGGGACTTTGGATTCGTCCAGATCTCTACGGACGAAGGAACTACATGGACAAGCCTGGCGAACCAGCATACCACTTTATATCACGATTCTTCCGCCCATCCAGATGTAATTGCAAACCTTCCAGGATTCACAGGCAAGAATGATGGGTGGGCAGAGGAATCATTTGATCTGTCGGCATATGAAGGTCAAACTATCCTTCTGCGCTTCCTTTATGTTACAGATTGGGCAGTTACCGAGAATGGGTTCTATGTGGACGACATAATAATCTCCGACGATAGTGGTGAACTGCTGACAGACGATCTGGAAAGTGAAAGCAGTATGTGGGTTTTAAATGGCTGGGAACACACCACAGGTCTGGTGAAGAATGATTGGAAGATCACCTTTATCAATCCCATCTACAATAAGGGAAAATTTTCAAGATTTGGGATCCAGGATGGCAATATGCTTATTCCTGGTAACTATCAAGAGGATTTTACGTCATTGGACACCATCAACCTCAATCGCGATGCAGTTACCATTGTTCTGAGTAACCATCTGCCTGAGGATAAAATATTCTCCTCCAGATACACTCTCCTTGTTGAAAAAGGAAGGGCGGTTCGGTAGGGAATTGATTTGTTGGCTTAAAATGAGGGGCTGTTATGCCAGCCACTCATTTTTTATTTTGCTTGAAGAAATTTGAATAGAGAATCTGCAGTAAAGCTCAACTCTTGATAAATCTTTTTTAATTCATTCAGAATCTCATAATCCGTTGCCATCATAGTAAGTTCTCTCTCAAAAGTAGCCTGCTCAACGTCATCACTTTTCAATAAATCCTCTCGCAAGTGGAGACTTGTTATTATTTACTGGGACGATTCAGAAAACCGCAGAGAGCGCAGAGACACGCAGAGAAAACAACACGTCTCTACGCCTCTCTGTGTCCTCTGCGGTGAATCTTTTTTGCCACGATCCATTTATCCAGAATAAATTAAAAAGTCTCATATCCCATAAAACAACGTTACTCACTCTATCCAACCTCTGCACTACTGCACTAAAAGATATAGCAGCCCCAAATAGCAAAAAACCCGCCCAAGCGTTCAACTTACTACCTTCCCATCCACCAGTGTGATCACCCGGTCTGTCCGCTCTGCCACCCAGGGGTCATGGGTCACGATTATCACAGTCTGCCCGCCATCAGACAGCCGCCGCAGGATGCCGATAATAAGGTCCCTGGTCTTTGTATCCACCTCACCTGTGGGCTCATCAGCCAGTATGATAGCAGGCCTGTTGGCCAGCGCCCTGGCAATACTCACCCGCTGCTGCTCCCCGCCGCTCAGTTCAGAGGGTTTGTGGTTCAGGCGGTCGCCCAGCCCCATCTCTGTTAGCACCTCACGGGCCCGCTTGATCCGCTCTTTCTTGTGAACCCTGGCAAACCTCATGGCAATCTCCACATTACCCAGTGCAGTAAGGGCTGGCAACAGGTTGAAATGCTGGAACACAAACCCAATCTTCTCGCGGCGCAGCCTGGGTATCTCCTTCGCCTTAACCCCGGTCACCTCGATACCGTCAATGAATACGCTGCCTTCTGTGGGAATTTCCAGCATACCGATGATTGACATCAGTGTTGATTTTCCCGAACCTGACGGACCCACGATACTTACCATTTCCCCCCTCCTGACCTCCAGGTCCACACCCTGCAAGGCATGTATGGGTACCTTGCCTTGTATATAAGTTTCTTTCAGGTTCCGGGTCTGCAAAATAATATCAGGCTCAACATCATTCATATCTGAGTGCCTCCATGGGACTCATGCCGGTAGCCCGCAGAGCAGGGTAGATACCTGACAAGGTACCCAGCAGTATGGCAAATAACATGGCAATGGCCATGTTCAGGTACATACTATCGTAATTCCTTGTGATGGTCTCGGCCTGCCTTGCTGTTTCCCTTAATCCGGCAGGTAACAGGTCAATATTTCCCAGTATCCTAACCCGCATCCTTCTCTCATGAGTACGCTCATCCTGCATTAGTTTCTCAAGCTTGATACCTATAATCTCGAAGATTTTTTGCTTTTCCTTATCTGAGCGGTTCTGGTTCTCTGTGGAAAAGGCATAGACTGTTATTTGCTTCACACCCAGTTTATAGCACCAGTCAAGGACGTTTTCTGTTGTGTTTGCACCCAGGTTGTGCCCCTGCCAGACAGTCATACCCAGCTTTCGGGCATACCTGCGGTTCCCGTCCATGATTATGGCTATATGTCCGGGAACCCTGAACTCTTTTATTTCCTTGGTGAGCAGGTATTCATACCCAGAATAAAGAACTGTATCAAGTGTTTTTTTTAATGTAACAAGACCATTATCCATATTATCAGTTATATATAATCAGTTATACAAATACTTATTTATTGACAATAATTTATTAAAATGATTATACTGTAGTTTAAATCGGCAGTGTTAAAATTTATGGTGCTGCCACTCAGGGCCTCCAGGCGATGATGGCACAGCCTCTATTATACTATACAAAAACTATTCAAGTAATCAATTCGTTTATTGAACAATGAAACACGAGCTGGTAGTGGGCATATCGGGTGCATCCGGTGTCATATACGGCATACGGCTGCTTGAGGTGCTAAGAGAAAATACAGATATTGCAGTCCACCTGGTAGTTTCTGGACCTGCACAGCAGATCATCGGTATTGAGACTGATTATTCAATTACCGATGTAGAGGCCATGGCAGACCACTTGTGGAATGAGCAGGACTTCACCGCACCAATTGCCAGCGGTTCACATAAGACCGCCGGAATGGTAGTGGTTCCATGCAGCATGAAGACCCTTGCAGGAATTGCAAATGGTTTCTCTGATACACTAATAGGACGCTCAGCCGATATCTGCCTGAAAGAGGACCGCAGGCTTGTGCTTGTTCCCAGGGAGACGCCGCTGAGCCTGATAGACCTTGAGAATATGGTGAAGGTCAGGCTGGCTGGTGCTGCGGTACTACCTGCATGTCCGGGGCTGTATCCAAAACCACAGTCAGTGGATGAGATGATTGATTTTATTGTGGGCAGGGTACTTGACCTATTGGATATAGAGCATGGGTTATACCGAAGGTGGGAATGAAACGGGTAGGTGAGAAACTTATTTTAGAAAATATCAACCTGAAAGGAAATCAATTCCCTTATTGGGTCGAATCTTAAATTTCATCGGTTCTTCCGGGATTTGGGTATTTCTCATTTTCACGACTTCGAGACATCGCTCGTGTTTATTTGTATATGGGTTTTCCTTATTTGACATTCTGATTATACCATAAACAGAATAAGATGCAATATTTTCAGTTCTTTTATTCGAAGTTTCATCTATAGTAAAAATAGTAGTGTAATTCCTTTTCGATAGCATATGATTCAAGGCATCAAATTGACTCCTGAATTCACTTAATAAAATATTAGGTGTAAATACTCCGATATTGTCTATAACCACAACATCATTTGTCCCAACAATAATATCTTTCAATTGTATAATGTTAGTCGACATTTTACTACTTTCGGTACCCCATTCTACATTACTGATGGCCTCATATACCCGTTCTTCATACACCCGCTGAATTACCAAATTCCCATCATCATAAAATGGTCTTAAATCCAGTCCAAGTGATTCGGCCTGTAACAATATATCTTCTGGCGTTTCTTCAGTAGCAATGAACATACAGTTTTTACCATTTTTGCAGGCCTGATACAATAAATGCAGTCCCAATATGGTCTTTCCTGAACCAGTGTTACCTGTTATTAAAATCCCTTTACCTTCAGGATATCCTCCCTCCAGTTTGCTGTCCAATTTTGGCAAGCCAGTTGAAATTCGTTCCATTATAAATTATCTCCTATACATAATACCTTAAAAAAACAATAATTATCTCCAACAGCTATGGTTTTTTCAATATCAACACTAATATCACTGTAGAGCCGAAAACCTACTCTTGTTAAAATTGCCTTTCCTAACATGCAAAACATAGGATTTATGTTGGTATCACCCCATGGACATTTAGTATTTGATAACATAAAACCTTTATCACCCATTTCATCAATTGAGAAAGTTGCTCCCAGTTTGTTTATTAAGATGCAAAATGACTGGGCCATTTCTAACATATTTTCAGGCTGTTTTTGAATATGTTTTGCCCATAGGAATAATTCCACCTGTTCACTCATCTGACGAATAACTTCAGTCTTCCTACTTGAATCAATACTTCTAAAAAGGAAAGGAAGAAGATTAGTTAGTATGGCCCTGAAATCATTTTGTGCCTCTATTATTGCTTTGCTTTCAACCAACTGGTCATGAAAATGTTTTGCCTTCAGCAAGGATCTTGTGCGGGTAATTAACTCTTGAGTGTTTATCGGTTTTGTGAGGAAATCATCAGCATCTACCTCTATAGCTTTAATCCTGTCCTCCACATCGGAAAGGGCTGTAATCATTACCACAGGTGTAAAACGGGTGGAATCTCCCTGTTTAATTCTTTTACATACTTCATATCCGTCAATTCCCGGCATCATGATATCCAGCAGCACAATGTCCGGGTTCTCTGAATCTACTTTTTCAAGAGCTTCTTCCGCACTATAAGCCGGTATTATTTCATAGTCTCTTTTAAGGATGGCTGTAATGAGTTTTACATTTGTAGGCAGGTCATCCACCACCAGGACCTTACTACGTTTCATATTTTCCTTACTCTCTAACATTGTCATTCACTTTGCACTTCTCCATAATCTATCGGTACATTGAAAGTAAATACACTTCCTTTTCCAAATTCACTTTCAGCCCAGATCCTGCCTTGCATGAGGTTAACAACTTTCTCACACAGGCATAGTCCAAGACCAGTACCTCTTGATTTACTTTCCAACTTTGAATATATCTGTGTAAATGGTTCAAATAACCTGGGAATATCTTCTTCCTTAATGCCTATGCCTGAGTCCTTAACACTGACCTGGATCTCATTTCCTGTATTATTACCTGTTATTTCAATAATTCCTGAGTTCGTAAACTTTATTGAATTACTGACAAGGTTAGTTAAAATCTGGGTGAACCTTTGTTTATCATGGAACACGTGGATGTCTGGTGGGATGTCAACCTTGTATTGCAGCCCCTTCCCTATTACTGCGCCTTCTAATTTGGATATTACCTCGTTTATTACATCATCCAGCAAAAACGTCTCTGGAACAAGTTCGATCTCACCTGCTTCGATCGTGCTGATATCCATAACATCATTTATGAGGTCTAACAGGTCCTGGGCACTTTCATAGACCATAGTGAGTTGTTCCTGTTGTTCATCTGATATTTCACTGGTCTTGTCCTCCAAGATCAAACTGGTAAAACCCAAAATTGAAGTAAGTGGTGAACGCAGTTCATGACCCACAGATGATAAAAACGTGCTGCTTAGCATGTCTTGTTCAATAGAGGAGGCGCTTCTATCCAGTGATTCTCCCCCCTGGTTACTTGTGCTCCATGACTTTCTGCTGAAGTTTTTCATACTTTAGGAAATTGTTTAACGTAACTGCGAACTGCATCCCGAATTTTTCAAGCAGCAACATCTCATTATCGCCTAAAATCCTGTAAGGTGACGCCATCAGGTCAACCATACCGATCAAACTGCCTTTCAGCCTCAATTGTAAGCTGATTATGGATGCCTCCACATTAACCTGCTCTGATTCGGCCAGTCCCGGGATATGTGCAGAAAGTGGTGAAATGGTCACTGGATTATCAGGGTCAAGGACCTTTTGCATAGCAGGGCTGTCCAGGGACTGCAGTTGTAACAGTTCCACAAACTTTGGCGGCAATCCCACAGAGCATTTAATTTCAATCTTATTTTCTTTTATTAAATATATTACTCCGCCTTCCAATTCCATTATGTCAACGATTTGCTCAAGAGCGCATTTGATAAGTTCATTAGAATTCACACAGTTGCTGAACAGGTTGCCCATTTCATAGAGTCTGGCAATCTCGCGGTTTTTCTTTTCAACCATTTCCTGTATCCTGTTTCGTTCTGTAGCATCACGGAACACCCCAATATGGAATGTAAGATCACTACTTTCATTTTTTACAGGAGATACAATCCCTTCAAGATGAACTATGTTGTCCTTTTGAGTGGTCTGCTCGATTTCAAATGGTTTATGAGACGCATATACTATATCTGGTATGCACGGTGAATGATGTTCATCAGGGGACATTGTTCCGGGAGGAATTTCACATTCTAAAATATCGTGCATCTTCTTATTGCAGTAGATGACATTCAAATCAGGGTCAGTCACCATCACACCGTCCCCCATGTCACTAAGTACAGTATCAAGGAAGTTCTTTGTATTTTCAAGTTCACTGATCTTTTCCTCAAGTTTCCTGAAGATACGGTCACTGTACAGTTTCAGGTATTCTTCCTCGCTCTTTATAAGGGGATTTACAGGTGCTGTCACCCCGATCTCATATTCTTTTAGGGTGGTTCTAATTTCATGGAGCAGGTCCCTGGGCTCTGTTGGCTTGATCATGAACCGTGATGCACCCAGGGAAGCTGCAAGTTCTTTGTCCTTTTCGCTTACATAATGTGCAGTGTAGAAAATAAATGGAATATTACTCAAGTACCCACTTTTTTTTATTTCACGCAGCAGTGTGAAACCGTCCATCTCAGGCATCATAATATCTGATATTATCATGTCTGGTTTTGATTTTCTTAAATACTTTAGTGCATCAATACCACTCACAGCTTCAGCCACCTCATATCCATTGGACATAAGAATTGTCGAAACCAATTTCCTGTCTGTCTTCCTGTCATCAACTACCAGTATTGTCATTGTTCCTCAGTTTTTCAATTTTTTCAATTTTTTCTACAATAGTCAGTGGATCAATAGGTTTTTAAAAGTACCCGTCAAACCCCACATCAAGTATCTTTTCCCTGTCACATGCCATGGCATATGAAGTTATGGCAATGATCGGGATTTCCTGCATGTCATCCACCATACGAATGCGTTTTACAGCCTCTATTCCATTGATATCCGGAAGCTGGATATCCATCAATATTAAATCCAGCCTCTCCGCTATTGTTTTTTCTACGCCTTCCTCCCTGGAAAAAGCTTTAATTGGTTCGTACCCATGTTTTTTTAATACTAAACAGATTTGTTTCATATTATTTTCATTATCTTCAACTGCAAGCACCCGCTTCATTTTGATTCAGCCTCCGTGTCATGTTTTTCCAGTTTAACTGGAATGTTTATGGTAAATGTACTGCCAGTACCATACTCAGATGTTACTTCTACTGTGCCTCCAAGTACATCCTATGTGAGTTTTTTTGTCAAATATAGACCAAGCCCTGTTCCCTGTGTTTTTGCGGAAAGGGATGATCCAAGCCTTACAAATGGTGCAAATAATTTTGGAATATCATCAGACATTATCCCAATACCAGTGTCTATGACAGATATGTTTACCATACTGTTTATAGTTTTTGCATGTAATGTAATCATACCTTTGTCTGTAAACTTATTGTACTAAACCGCATCTATTTTTTATAACTTTTATATACTATGACTACATTATATAGTATATGAGAAAAGGTGAACCATTTCAACGAGTTAGCATTTCAGATGCAGAATATGAACAACTTAAAGTTGCTGAGCCGAAAACCAAGTCTGTTAAAGTGCTGAAGCGCATTCAAGCATTTAAGCTCATGTATCTTGGTTGGAAATATTCAGTTATTGCTGAATTCTTATCAGTTACGAATAATACTATCACTAATTGGATCAATTACTATAAGGAAGGTGGAATCGACTCTTTACTCTTGCTCAACTATAAAGGCGGACAAGCAAAATTAAGTGAAGAACAATTATCTGAACTTAAAATCGAAGCCGGTAAAGGTGCATTTGCTATTGCAAAAGACGTACGGCAATATATAATGAAGAACTTTGGTATTGAGTACAATTTGAGTCATGTGCAACTCTTGTGTAAAAATAACTTCAATTATCCTTTAAGAAAACAGGATTGATTCCAGGCAAAGCTCCAACCGAAACAGTACAGAAAGATTTTATCCGCCAGATAGAGTACTATTCCCAAGAAAAAAGAACGGTCTCCGAAAATCGGAAGTATTAATGGTAGTTTACTGATTAATAACTAAGGTATTGTATTACAACGAAATATATTATATTCTAATAATCCAGTTAGGATACCATGCTCCCTTCAAAGGTAAAGGACTGGATGGTAGCTGGTTTATGGGAAGATATGGACCAGGCCATCTACTCAGTTAATAAGTTAAAACTGTTAAACGGAGCCTACTGGTTCTGGCTCATGTCAGATTATGACCAAAACAACCCCAGAATGCTTCAGGTACTTATCAGCCGCGGGGCTTTTGATTATAAACTGAACGATAAACATTTCATCAATAATCAATCCAGTGATGAAAAATTTACATGTTATTGCGGCATCTGGGAATATAGGGACGGTAAGGTATCAGACCTGGTACATGACAGTTGTGACTGCATTGTAACCGCGGGCCAATTCCTGTGTGTTACCGAATCAGGGTATGAAATCTCAATCACCAACTCATTCCCGACTTATGACATGATAGTCAAGAACAGGAATTCTGTAGTTACAAAGTTCAGGTCGGTCTCCTCGAAATTCAAAGGAGGATATATACAAAATCCACTGGTCAGTTATCCGTCCGGAATAGCCTATAGTGAGGATTTCGATGCCTATGCCCGCAACAGCAGGGGGTTTCAGTATTTCGTTGCTAGTAAGATGAGTGACCTGTTCGCAACATGTGGGGGGGAATTATTCGGACGGGACTTCCAGGGCAGTTTCTGGCTGGAGAGGTCCCTGGGTTTTGGTTCCACGCTGCCGTGGAAGATCGTCATGATCAATTTCAGCGATAAATCCAGGTTATGGTACCGTTATTTCCCCTCTAAAATCCTTAATTACGGGTCGCCACTCGAGTTCATTTTCGATGATATGGTCACTAAAAAGCGCTACCATTTCAGTGAAATGAAGTTTGAGTATACAGGCAGCAACCATGGACCCACAATGAAATTCGGTCCGGATGTGGATACCATACATCTATCAGCCTCAGGGGATCAGGGTGAAAAAATACACCTTACTGCAAAGATACTGGACAGGCACCTATACAGGTACGATGTGGCCAGGATAAAGTTCAACTACAACCAGCTCGTGCTGGAAGTAGAGGATATTGAAGCAGTAGTGGACGGCACAGACCTGATGCAAGATAAGGAGCAAACATTGAGCTACGGCGAGGATGCCTATTTCAGCTTACAGGATGGCGTGAACTAGGCTTTAATGGACCGGGATGGGATGATCGAAATGGGATAGACCGGAATGGTTCATTTCCCGAACCTGCGCTGGCGTTTCTGGTAATCCCTTAGAGCACGCAGGAAATCCAGTTTTCTTAAGTTGACCCAGCTAACATCAGTGAAATATATTTCTGAATACACTGACTGCCAGATCAGGAAATCAGCCAGGCGTTTTCCTCCTGAACGTATCACCAGGTCAGGTTCATACTTGATTAGCAGGTGTTGTTCAATGGCAGACCCGTCAATATCCCCTGGTTTCAGCCTATCCGCCCTAACCTCGGACATTATCTCCCTGAATGCTTCTGTTAGTTCTTTTTTGCCGCCATATCCCAGGGATATGTTGATCTGTATCCTTGAGGTTTCACCTTTCCTGAGATTTTTAATCTTCCCTTCAAAAGACAGCAGGTCAATCCCAGCATCAACCTCCAGCAATGTATCAGTTAAACATGTTACCAGCTCATTGTAAACCTGGCCCTTGATAGCGGTATCCAGGTCTATCAGGCTGACATAGATTGTGAGGATATTGATACCATATTCCCGGCACCATGTGATAAAGTCAAGTATCCTCTCGGGAGAACCGGTCTCAAGCAGGTCACTTTCTGTAATGATAAGCACGATATGGGTGGGAAGTGAAGAAACATCCTTTCGTATAACCTTGTCAAGCTTTTGCTCATAGAGCCGGGAAAAGAATTTCATTGTATATTAGTAATACCTGTAGGATAAATTATTTGCCTTGTGAGGTTGTCTGGAACCCTTGATATCAATGTCTGTTGAAGTATGCAATGATGTGTCTTTCAAATATATATTGCCATTCATACTGTTAGCCATACTGCTGCCCTTTTTCCCATTGATATACATTGTGGTTGCACTTATTCCCATTTTAGCTGTCCATTTATTGAAGTCCAGGCAACACAGTGCTCTTCCGTCATCACTGTCCGGCATGTTACTGGGTGTATTTATTATGGGGTCCCTGGCCATTTTAATGGAGTATTTAGGGTACGAATTTCCGCTGTATATCATAGGTGCTTCTATTTCTATCACCTGTGCCGGTAGTGCAGCAGCATGCGTAATCCGTATGAGGGGAGGTCGAAAACCTGAACTGGACGATAAGTTTATTTCAGCCACATCAAGTATCGGCCTTATCGTGATTGGTGCATTAACAGCATGTGTAATGGCATACTGGATCATTAGCTGGCTTAATGTTAACGTAACACTGAGCCAGTTGTTCTTCCTTGCACTCATTGGTGCCGTTACAGGTGCACTGCTGGAATCCATACCGTCCAGGACAGATAAGAACCTGACAATGATACTGGGTTCGTTCATGATCATGTGGCTTTTTGCCGGTTTCGGGTATTATGTGAACTTTGACCACTTGTCGGCCATCTTCATATTCTCATTATTTTTAGCATATCTGGCATACCGTTTTGATATTGCAGATGTGTCAGCTATGCTTTCGGCCACCTTGCTGGGTGTACTGATCATAGTTTTTACCAACTTCAACTGGTACCTGATACTGATCACATTCTTCCTGCTGGGGGGGGGCTTTTACCAGATACGGATATGATTATAAGCAAATTATGGGGGTAGCACAGGACAAAGGGGGGGTCAGGAGCTATGAGAATGTACTTTGTAATTCTATTACTGCACTTATACTGGCCGTGGCCTATGGCATGTATCACGAGATTTATCCCCAGTTCGGTGCAGTGCTGATGTTCGCTTATCTTGGTGCAGTGGCAACGGCTACCGGGGACACTCTTGCAAGTGAGATAGGGGAGACATATCGGGGCAAACCCGTGATGATCACTAACTTCAAACCTGCCAGACCAGGGACAGACGGGGCGGTTTCCAGGCTGGGTGAAGTGGTATGTATTGCCGGGTCTGTCATCATCGGTGTGCTGGCCCTGGTATTGGGTGTGATAGATCTGCCCGCTTCAGGTCCTACTACCTATGTTTTCTGGATGGTGATCGTGGTACTGGGCGGGTTTTTGGGTACTAATTTTGATAGCCTTCTTGGTGCTACTTTCCAGCAAAGAGGCTGGCTCTCTAATAGTGGGGTGAACCTTGTAGCCACAATGGGTGGCGCCTTTATATCAGGAGCTGCTTATTATGTTCTGTCTGGGCATGTAGTGTAGAGGATATCACTCAGGCCTCCGGAGCCTGGAACTTGGGTTCGACTCCCAGCATGCCCGCTTACTCACCTGATAGTGCTTCCCCGGTGTCTGTGAAGGGGTTTGTTTTGACCCCATACATATCCGCTCATTTACATATAAAAAGTTCCACTTCAGGTTAAATTTAAAAAAGAAAAAAAAGAACCCTTTGCAGGGCCAGAGTTGTTTTAAATTTTATCAACTATTTCGATCTGAATCTTCTTCACGTTAGGTTTCTTGATCTTGTCTGGCATCCAGCTTGGTTTGTTCTTTGGAGCAGAAACCTCTTCTCTCCATCCATTATACTGGTGGAGTTTCTTTGTACCTCTTTCCCTGAGAATGATTAGTTCTGGCTTCTTCTTGGTTCCATTTCCCCTGTTAGCTGCTTTGAGGGCAGCTTGTCTGGGCTGTTTACCAGTAAACACTCCATGTTCTTTGCCTTTCTTATCTCTCAATACAAAATTTCTTGTTTCTGTCATAATCAATACCCCTTTAATGGTTTACTGTTACCGCTCATGTTTTTAAGTAATAGTATTTAAACCTATTTTATAAGTTATGTCGAAGCATGTTGATTTTTCGTTATAGATTTTTTATTCGTATTAGATATTTGCATCAATACATTTTCATTTATAACGTCAACAGATAGTGATTCTTAAATACTTAATAAGAATAATCCATATTTTTTCATTATCAATTCATTATTTCATGTTTAGAAATTTATCTATTATGTTCTGCATTTTGTCTTTGTGGGCACTTTATATATATTTTTATTGTATCCTGGGTTAGACAATCGATTTTAAAAAGTTAAATCACCCTCTCATTTGAATCTACTTTAGTATGTAGTGTTTATTCTATGCACTTACAAAAAGGTTAAATGGAAAAACAATTATTAAGAATCATTCTACCATCTGCTCCGATAGTGTAGCACGGCCAATCATGCAGGACTCTCACTCCTGCGACTGGGGTTCAAATCCCCATCGGAGCACTTAAAATTTTTTTATACTCATATCATCTGATGCTGGTTTTTTGGTAAAAATATCTTTAATCGTATATACTTTTTGGTACTATAGTGTCTTTTTGATTTTACCCTTAGCTTGCGGACCGGTTTTGTGAAGATGATCTGCAAGGGTTTCTATTTTCTGCGACGCTTGCGTCGTATGTACTTTCCAGATTTTAAGCATAAATGATATTAGATATTGAATATTTTATTTATATTCAATGAAAAAAATATGCACCGATTCCCATTATTCCCAGCATCTTGGCAGTGGTTGATTGCCTTCTTTTTGCCGAAGTAAGAATGCCGCAGCTAAGGGCATAAATCAGAACTTGGAATACGGGTCATCTGGATCAATGGCATTTCTGTCCATTTCCTACAGAGCGGCCCTGAGGCGTCCTTGTAATTTTATGCTTTTATTGAGGACCTATGAACAACACCAAGAAACACCCTAAAATAACAACTATGCAGGATCAGGGATTTCCACATAAACAAATATCTCTCAATTTTCAGAAAAATCAACAAATAATCGGATACTATTGCCCCATCTTGCCCACATTTCTGTAACTTTTTATGTCACTAATCAATTAAGCCAGACATCGCATACAAAAATACCACTGTCATTCTCGCCTAAACCCAAGCATATACCTCTAAAAGTCAAAGGTGAAAATGAAAGGTCCATCCTGTCCAGGCACCCCAGGGTACAACACTCCACCTTGTGCGCCGCCTCCCAGATCATCACGAACACCTTACCGCAGACCGGGCAGTGTTTTGTCACATATTCCATAACACACCATAATTATTGATTTTTATACGCAATTGTGTCAAAATTGCAGATATACTTTAATATTTTTTGTGGCTGTTAGATATTTTAGTGCTATAACATTATCAGGTATTGTGTTCACTTGCCTGAAAACTAAATCTGCGTTAGTATGAGCGTGTCGCCCCGGCCCGAAGGTTTCAGCAGCCTTATCCTGCGGCCTCTCAGGCGAGCCAGGGATATGCAGGGGTGTGGTGGAGCTATTGATTATTTCCATAATGCAAAGATCACTTATGACAAATATCATATCATTAGGATTATGAATAACATTATTGATTAAATCAGAAGAAATAAATATAAGACCAATAAATTATTTACTAAGACCAAGTTTATCTGGTTGAAGAATCCTGACAAGTTATTTGGTGTTGAAAAGAGCAGATTGTATTTTATCAAGGACCTTGATACGAACCAACTGTATATATTACAGTAATTACTAACTATAAAAACTTAACATGAACATAATACAAACCATTGACCTCACAAAACGGTACAAGATAAACAATATCGCCATAGATGCCCTTCAAAATGTGAACCTCAAAATAGAGGAGGGAGAATTTGTAGCCATTAACGGACCCAGTGGTTCAGGCAAGTCTACCTTGTTGCATATGCTGGGCTGCATCGACCGTCCCACCTCTGGTAAAATCTATATCAACAATACAGACACTTCAACGCTATCATCAAAGGCACTGGCTAAGCTCAGGCTAAGGCAACTGGGGTTCGTATTCCAGCAGTTCCATCTCCTGCCCACTCTCACCGCTTTCGAGAACGTGGAACTTCCGATGCGTGAGGCAGGTGTACCTGGGAATAAACGAAGGAAAAGGACCAAGTCATTGCTGGAATTGGTGGGGTTGGGCAGCCGGACCAGGCATATACCCTCCCAGTTGAGCGGCGGGGAACAGCAGAGGGTGGCCATTGCCAGGGCACTGGCTAACAGGCCGGCCATCGTATTTGCTGATGAACCGACCGGTGAACTGGATTCCAGTACAGGGGAACGCATCCTGGACATATTTGAATCCATAAACCGCAAATCCCTTCAGACAATTATTATAGTAAGCCATGACGAATCAGTGACCTCCAGAGCACACAGGGTCATTCATCTCAAAGACGGGAGAATTGTGCAGTGACATACCTGAAGATGTCGTTGGAGAACCTGCGCCGACGTCGATACCGGACACTCTTTACCATAACAGCCATCGGTATTGCCATCGCCCTGATGGTACTACTGACATCTGTAAGCCTGGGACTAAAAGAGAACAGCGCCGCCTCCGGTTCCATAGATTTCTGGGTAGTGCCCGCTGACTCGGACATCCTGGACCCGGTATTGGGTTCGGGGCAGACCATGCTGGGTGATGTCCACAGTGAGATAGAGACCCTGTTCCTTGACCCAAGAGTCAAAGGGGCAAGTCCTGTGCTAAACAGGGTGGTATATGCATATACCAACGATCCAAATAAGACAAGTGTGGTGCTTGCAACGGGTGTGATCCCTGGCGCAATTGATGTTATGCCGGCTGCAGCAAGCGGTTTTAAAGGCGGTGACCCATACTTTTTTGGGGGAGGATGGACCGATGAAGCTGTTATTAACAGGCAGATGGCAGACCTCCTTGGACTGGATGTGGGTGACCGGTTGAACCTTGACATTTCCACCGGAATCTTTGCATCTCCAAAGGGCTTCAAGGTGGTCAATGTCATAGACACTGTGGATTATTCCGGAATTCCTGTTATAGTGATCCATCTATCTGAATTACAGTATATTACCGGAAACCTGGAAGGTGACAGGGCAGACCAGATCCTGGTCGAGGGGCCTGATGCAGGACCCCTGCTGGAAAAACTCTACCCTGACCATCTTGTATTATCAGGCTCTGAATATACTACTTTCAAGATAGTAAGTGACAAGCGCATCCTTGCAACAGCAGCAGCTACAGCCCTTGTCTCTTTTATCCTCGGAATGTTGTTTATCGGCACGACTATGGTAATGTCGGTCAGTGAACTGGAGGGGGATATGGCAGTAATGAGCGCCATCGGCATCTCAAGAATTTCCATTCTAAAATCAGTATTCTATGAATCATTGTTCCTTTCGGCAGGGGGAGGTCTCACAGGAGTACTGCTGGCCGTGGTCGGAAATATGTTTTTGAATAATATGCTTACCAGGGTTATCGGTCTCAATGTCAGTCCCGCTATCGAACCCATGTTGCTGATCGGGGGTTTCACCGTATCGGTGGGTGCAGGAATATTCACTGGTATAATGGTTGCCCTGTTAATGAAACGGCCTGATATGACCAGGGCATTTTGAACTAGGTTTTCAACACTCCCCTCATATCTAATACCTCCTGAGCTTCCCCTACTGTCCTGGGAGTAGCCTTCCTCTAAACCAGTTCCACCACTGTCCTGAGATGGAAGGGTATGCACCCTCCAACATACTTCAATCTTATTTCCTTCTCAAATATACTGCCATCAGTATCCCTATCCCTATAATCCCAAGCAGTATCTCGAATATTGGTGTCCTTTTGATGGATGTCGAAATAGCTTCAGGCGTGGGATCAGCCACTGTACCAAAATCCGCTGTAGCAATAGGCTGTACGGTACCTGACTCCTCAACCTTCCCAAGTATCACAAATGTGCCGAATCCCGGGGTCGGTGATGAATACTGGTAGTATTCACCTTCCAGTCCGGTCATCGTGGTCCTAAGGGGCTGCCATTCGCCGTCGTGGTGCCTATATAGGGTAACTGATGCCGTGTCGATGTTGTACTCCTCGAACCAGCTTACAGGTACCTGGAAATTAACAACGGAATTAGAGAACTTACCTTCAGACCATCCAAGGTTTCCAACAAATATGTTGAAATATTTATATACGATACCAGCAGGCAGGTCAGTGGTTATACTGGCTGGCTGGACGCGCAGGACTTCGATTTTCGCTCCCACCAGACCATAGGTTTTGTATGGTGTAACTTCAATTGATGTTACTACATTGTTGAAGTTATAGCTCGAAGAACCACCATCTCTCAAGTAAATCCTTAAGAAGACTGTTTCTTCTACATTCTCAGGCTCATCGCTGATGCCTACACCACCACCGCCACCACCACCACCGCTTGGAGATTCTGGGTTTGTGACGCTCACCGTGGAATTGTCTGTAGACGTGTTGAAATAATTAGTTAAGTTATAGAACCGAATAGAGAAATCATATGTTCCTATTGTGGATTCTGTCCAGTTGAAGGAGGCATTTCCATCTATTACCGCTTTTGGTGCACTCACCACAATTCCGTTTCTTACCAGAGTCGCATTGCCGATGAAGGTTTCACCATATTCTCCTTCTACAGTAGCGTATATCCAGAAGGTCGTGTCAGGTTTAAAAGTTTGAGTAGCAGGCGGATGATAAGATGTGATGTTTATATCTCGCTTTGTTATATTTAACAGGAACGTCTCAGTGTCATTAACTGCAGATGTATTTGTCGAATTCACATTAATCCTGACCGTGATGTTCTGCATTGTCGAGTTTGAGCACGTCTGGTTGTGCCACTTTGTCTCGTCCTTTGCTATCGTTCCCATGGTGCTGTCTGTGATCCATGGGACGTTGTAGGTCACGTTCACGTTGCTTGCGGTTGCGTTGGTTACCCTGACCGAATGGTTTAGGTTGAAGTTAATGCCCCAATCGCTGGTTATGGTAACAACATTGCCGAGAGTCAGGTTTGGTCCGACGACCGTGGTCATAATGTAGCTCGTGTTTGCAATCTCGCTTCCTGAGTCCGTAGATGTGACATTCACAGTGACATTGTACCATCCTGCGCTTGCATCAGTGACGTTTAATGTGACATTCTGAGAAGATCCACTGGCAAGATTCGTAATCGTCGTCAGATTCAGAGTTGCAACATCTGCAGTATCGTGGTTAGTGACTGCAAGCTCAAACGTGCCAGAGAAACCACCTGTGTTCGTGATCGCAAACGTGTAGGTTGCATTCACGCCAGGATCGGTTATCTGGTTCTCAGGCTGTGAGATTGAGGCACTGTATGATTCTTTTGAGATCGAGTGGTTCTGGTGAGTGATATTGCGGTTTAATGAGTTATCATACATCTCAACTGTCACGTTGTACCACCCGTTCGCTGCGCTTGCATTTAGATAGAAGCTCTCGCTTGCGGTCATGAATGTTCCACCGGTTACGGTTGCATTCGTGATCGAGTTGATGACTGTAGTTGCGTTTCTTATCGTGACCGTGTAGTTCGTAGGATTCAGTTCAGTGTAAGTGAAGTTGACATAGAACTGCCTGCCTCCTGGTATGCGAACCGGTACGGACTTGGTTGGCGTGTCTATCGTGATTGTGTGTTGTGGTAGGAGCTGAATGTTATAGACATAAGCAGAGCCCGTAAAAGGGCCTTTGTCGTCATCACCGATTGCGCCCACGACGACATATTCGTCTGAGATCGAGACAGAATAGCCGAAATTGTCCTCCTTTACGCCGTCATTGGCATTGATCTTTGCCTGCTCGATCCATAATGTGTTGTCGCGCTTGAAGATGTATGCAGAGCCCGAATTTTCACCTCTCTCATCATTATAGTATGCGCCCACAACGGCATAATCGC
>Ga0255383_1041_pt1 | contig 20754 bp, 18 predicted proteins | sample ANMaggSSYBR01C12_FD_182100 | JGI IMG/M metagenome (GOLD analysis project Ga0255383, IMG submission 182100) | Sediment cell enrichment communities from methane seep in Santa Monica Basin, California, United Staets - ANME aggregate JGI... | ecosystem: Environmental > Aquatic > Marine > Cold seeps >...
ATAATCTAAATAACTATACCCCGCAGCAGAGCTGCGGTTGGGTGTGCCGTTGCAACGTTTGACCTTATTCCTGGTTTAGCGTTAGAAATCATTGTGTATCTATTTTACTACTGGTGAAGCTTCTTGGTCAAAGGGATTCCTTCTCATGGCCAGGGAGAACAGGTAAGGGTAATTGCCTTGCAAGTATTTCATATAATCCAGCCAAGAGTGGACCAGCAGGGTATATGCCCGTTTTATGTCGCCACCCAGGTGTGTTCATAATCGGAATCTGGCAGTTGGGTTACATCCTCCCTGCTGGCCAGCTCCTCTGTGAGGTGGAACACTGCCCTGAGTAGTTCTGTGAAGGATTCATGTTCAAGCAGGACAGGATTTTCCAGCAGCCTCACCATGAAATCCCTCCCCCCTATTAAGAAATCGTGCAGTTTAACCAGATCTATTTGTGCCATATCAACATTAAATTCATAATTCCTCAGATGTTTATCGGCACTGGAAAAATCCTGGTCAGACCAATCACCTGTCACTATGAGCCCTTCTTTGATTCCGTCCAGGCCCGGGTCGTGGTCTGAAAAGAGGGTGAGCAGTCTGGTCCCCACCTCGCTGAAGAAAGTTCCTATGACCATGTTCAGTTTTTCCAGTCTGGCATGCTTTTCTTTCCTATCGAGCAGTTGGTGTATTATCAGGGTGACCAGCAGGACTTCGATGGGAACGAATGCGATGTCCCCTATCAGGTAGATTAAGATGTGATGGGCGTCATGGAAGACCAGATAATGTACGAAGTACCAGAGTGCTGATAACAGGACCAATGCCGTGCCGAAGAAGATTTGCCATTTTATGGATTTCATGAATTTTATTTAACACTCAATCAACTTAGATGTTTTGACTTCCGTTACCGCCTTAATTGTGCACATGCTCTCATGCGTTGTGGTGGCAGGCTGTCCCAAAACCCCCATAAGTCCAGCAATTCCCGCTCTCTTATCCTATTTTCATCCAGGCTGTCTAAAATTATATCGCCGCTCGTCATTGATTTGCTTTATGACATGGCGAGTAGAAGCATGTAATATCATAAAATGTTTACGGAATAGTAAAGAAACAAGCTTTCGCTTGTATGCGTTTACAGCCATAGCGGGAATTTCTGCCAGAACTTCAAGGTATCGTGAAAAGTTGTTTTTGAGACAGCCTGTGTTGAATCCTTACCCTGTGCCCTTGTACCGTTATTGTAATAACAATTCTGCAATACTTTATCCTTTGTACACGCTTCCAACCACTTCCCTGATACGCTGTGCTGTTTTCGGGCCGATGGATTCCACTTCCATCAGTTCATCCGGACCAGCCCTCATTACACTTTCCACACTCCCGAAATGCTGCAACAGCTTGCGGGCGGCGACGGGGCCTATATTGGATATGGAAGATATAATATATTTCTGCTGCTCACTCAACGTCATTGCCGTTTTCCTGCCATGGAGACTTGGCGTGCGTTTTTCATCCACCTGCTCACGTTTTGCTATCACCTGGATAAGGGCAGCCGTATCCTGGGCATCTCTGGTGCTTATTATCGGAATACCGAAATCAGTTGCAATGGATGCAAGCACTCCTCTTATGGCGTTGGGATGTATCTGCCTGGTCGTATACAGATTGGCACCTTCGATAATAAGTACGGGCCTGTCATAGGTCCTGGCCAGGTCAGAGAGCTGCCCGAAAATGTTCCTGTCCTTATCAATAATAGAATCCAGAAAGTCCACATCGGTCTTACGCTCGATAGCCACCCTGTCACTTACGATATAATCCCCCACTTCCAGTGTGGTCAGTATGACATCAGTCCCGGCACTCTCAAGAGCCCGGGCCACGCCAGAGCGTATCTCGCGCCGGTCTACATATATCTGCAGTTTTTCACCTGAATAATCGAGCAGTTGTTTTTGTCCTGCTTTTTCTGCAGGCTGTTCCGGCACCCCCTGTACCCCCAGCATCTCCAACTGTTCTGGTACCCCCGTCATCCCCGGCTTCTCCGGCGTACCCGGTACCCCCGACTGCTCTGATGTCCCCATCACCCCTGTATCCAGCGTCCCCAACGTCCCTGGAGTCCTCAGCATTCCAGTACCCGGAATACCTGGTGTTTCACCAAACGTCTGGGCATTTCTGGTATCGCTCAACTGACGCATCTTGCTGTTCATGGTCTTCTCTTTGCGGCGGCTGCTCCAGTAATATGCCTCATCTTTTGTACCCTTGGCCACAAGTACCACCACCTTCCCTGCATGACTGCGTCCCGTCCTGCCCTTACGCTGGATACTGCGAATCTCTGAGGGTACGGGTTCGTAGAACAGTACCAGATCGGTGGCAGGGATATCAAGCCCTTCCTCTGCTACTGAGGTGGCCACCAGGGCATTATATTCTCCCGACCTGAACTTATCCAGTATCTCTACCTGCTGTTTCTGGGTCAGGCCCGTATCCTTGTACTTGCTCGCCTGCCCCACGAACCTGACCGGGCGCACGTTGTCAACACCCTCCAGGTTCCGGGTCACCAGTTCTGACATATCCCTATAATTTGTGAAAATTATCACCCTGGAATCGGGATTGTTACGCAGCTGCCCGGACACAATATCCTTAACGATCTCAAGCTTTGGATGCGTGACATCCATTTCCTTGAGTGCATACATGGCCTGGCGCATATGCACATCCTCCACCAGCCTGCGGGAAGCTTTACTGCCGGATTTTGAGCCTGCCTCATGCTCCAGCCGTTCGAAATATTTAGCAAGGGCCTCAGGTCCCTGGGTCTCAGTTATCTCGATGGCATGGCTTATTTTTAGTATCTCTGCCACCAGGGATATGGCCTTGAACACCTGCTGGTCCGGCCCACTTCTCAATCTGGACTGAAGCCTGGATTGGAGGTCCAGAAGTTCCCGTTTATTCAGATATTTCCTGTTCGGGTCAATAAAATCCAGTTTAGTCAGTTGTTCAATCCTGTTATCTAAAACCCGCTGCATAGAATCTTTCAACCCCTTAATTTCCACTGGAACAGTAATATGCCGCCATTCAAGGTCACGGTAGTGGACATAGGGCTTTACATCAGGGTCGTCATCGGTTCTTACCTGTACTTTTGAAGTGGATAGGTTGCGGCAGACCTCCTCTATCTTCTCGCTGCTGGCACCCGGACTGGCTGTTATGCCCAATACCAGCGGGTCCTTTGCCTGGAACTGGTATTTTTCGGCTATATAGACATAAGCATAGTTACCAACTGACCTGTGTGCTTCGTCAAAGGTAATATGGACCACATCAGACAGATCTATCCTGTGCGATAACAGGTCGTTCTCTATTACCTGGGGTGTGGAAACCACTATGCGGGCATCCTTCCAAAGCGCTATGCGTTTTGCGGATGGTATACTGCCTGTGAACACCACGATCTCATCAGGCGGCAGGGTCATAAACTTTTTCAAAAATGAGGCATGCTGCTCAACCAGGGGTTTGGTAGGAGATAGAATTATGACTTTACCGCTCATTGCCTGGAGCCGGTTGGCTATGACGATCAGGGCCACTATGGTCTTACCAAGGCCCGTAGGCAGCACCACAAGTGTGGACTGTTTAAGTGCGGCTGCGGCCAGGTTGAGCTGGTACAGCCTCTGCTCGATAGCATCCGGTTTAATAAGCGGATGGGTGATAAAATCAGTGGTCTGCTTATCAGTGTCCTGTTGGAGTAGGTGTGTTTCCATCTGGGATATTGTAGTCATTACCACAATAAAACGCTATTTATTTAATGAGCTCCAGCTTTGTATACTGCTAAGGACTCTGCCGGAAAAAATAGCATCGTCAAAAATACTTTTGAATTTATTAGCTTAAGTGATGTAGGTTATTTAAATATATAAGATATTACAAAATAGTACGATGTGACTTTAGAAACTGTTGCAATATTAACCGATTTTGTATTGATCTTCAGCCTGTCAATAGGCATTGTTTTCTTATTTCATAAACTGCGTATCGTCCCTATTGTAGGATATCTTGTCACTGGTGTGATAATCGGTCCTTCCGTAATTGGTCTGGTAAAAGACCAGACAATGATCGAACTATTTGCTGAGATAGGGGTCATACTATTACTGTTCACAATAGGTATCGAGTTTTCACTACAAGAATTGATAAGATCCAGGAGAACTATCGTGATGGGGGGTGGGATGCAGGTGCTCCTGACCATTGTAGTTGTGACTTTGATCGCACTTGCGGCAGGACAATCCATGGGAATTGCGATATTCCTAGGATTTTTAGTATCAATGAGCAGCACAGCCATTGTACTCCGTATACTGTCTGAGAGGGCTGAAATGGAGAGTCCGAACGGAAGAGTTACTATTAGTATTCTGATATTCCAGGACCTGGGCATTATCCTGATGGTCCTGCTTGTACCATTACTTGCAGGTACTGCCGGCACATCGTCATCTGCCATGATATTCTCGATACTAAAAGCTCTTGCAATCGTTTTATTATTAATAGTAGCAGGAAGGTTCATTGTACCCACCGTATTATACCACATTGTCAGGACCCAGAACAGGGAACTGTTCCTCCTGGGTATGATCGTGATATGTCTGGGTACGGCTACATTGACTTCTATGGCAGGATTATCACTTGCCATAGGGGCATTCATAATTGGTTTGATCATCTCGGAATCTGAGTTCTCCCATCAGGCGCTCAGCGAGATACTGCCCCTCAGGGACGTGTTCAATAGCTTGTTCTTTATATCAATAGGCATGCTTCTGGACCTGGGATTTGTACTGGATAATTTTTCAATTATACTGTATGTAGTTATCATAATTATCCTGATCAAGTTCATGCTGACCATGATCACTACCGTTGTATTGAAATATCCCCTACATACCGCCTTCCTTGTAGGACTTTCCCTTGCCCAGATCGGTGAGTTCTCTTTCGTGCTCTCGTTGATAGGTATCCAGCATGGCCTGTTGAATAATGATATTTACCAGGTATTCCTGGCCTCTGCTATACTGACCATGATAGCTACGCCATTCATGATCCAGATGGGGCCAAGGATAGAGGACTTTATAACCCGTCATGGTAAGGAATCTGATCACATCCGGAAAGAAACAATAGGGTCTAAAATTGAAAAACATGTGGTTATCGCTGGCTACGGTATAAACGGAAGAAATCTTTCAAGTGTGCTGTCTGCCGTGAAAATCCCCTTTGTAGTGGTGGAAATGAACCCTGAAATTGTGATATCTGAAAAAAGGAAAGGTTTGCCCATATTCTATGGCGATGCCTCAAAAGAAGATATCCTTAAACTTACTAATATCTCAAAAGCAAAGATACTGGTTGTTGCCATATGTGATCCTGCACATACCCGCATGATGGTCAAGAATGCACGTAAACTAAATCCCGGAATCTATATAATTACCCGTATACGCTATGTCAGCGAACTGGAAGAACTGTACGAACTGGGTGCTGATGAAGTGATACCGGCAGAATTCGAAACCTCTATTGAGATATTTTCCAGGGTGCTATCAAGGTATCTTATCCCAAAAGAAGAGATCCAAAAGAATGTTGAAAGGGTGCGAAAGGATGGATATGAAATGATCAGGGATATATATCACAGACCCAGGTCTCTTGATGATCTGGGGCATCACCTGACAAACATTGAGTTAGAGACTTTCAGGGTGATGGGGGGATCAATTGCCGACGGAAAAACCCTGGCAGAACTGAACTTAAGGAAGCAATGGGGATTCACAGTGCTGGCAATCCAGAGGGGAAATGATGTGCTGAACAATCCTGATGGGGAGGACAAACTCCTGGAAGATGATATTGTTGTCCTTATGGGAAACAGGGAAAGACTTCCTGATGTATCTTCAGTTTTTGCTGCTTCATGAATGTGAATGATCCATATTCAGCCTTGAGTTCTTCGACGTACCTTGTCATCTCATCAAGTTTCGAAAATATGCGCGTCCTGTCTTTTTGTTCTATGCATTACACCCCCATACCTGAATAATACATATCAAGACGCGGCTTGAAATGCTCAAATTCCCTGATAGTTCTTAGAAAAGTGCAGAATAGTTCCCTGTAGCCCTTATAAAAAATAACATTGCCAGACGACACAATGTCTTTCTGGATGTAGAGCGGTAGATCCTGGAAGGTTTGAATATCAAATTCATTGCTGACCCTGCCAAGAACCTTCACCCTGAAATCAAATCTTTCTTTCTTATCACCCTTATAGAACACAGCTAGGTCGATATCAGATAATTCTGTCATTTCCCCTTTTGCTGCAGAACCATATAAAACGATAAACCGTACCTTATCTCCACCAATAGTTTTAATTTTCTCGACCACACCCGATATACTAGATACCAGATTGCTCTTTGATGCCAATACTGCCATAAATTACCTTTTCTGATGCTTATTACAAGATTTACCTGATTATTATCATCTATTTCATTCCATAAATTTGTTTGCTCGTAGCACCTAATAATATCCCTGTCTCATACATGTTATACATTTTACGCTACCTATTGCATACATGGAAAGGCTCAATACATCGTGAATCTTTTTATTTGACAACTAATGGGACTAAATGGCAGCAACAATGAGTTTTGAGTGCATCGTTTCAGTCAGGTGGTGTAGGATGATGAGGGAAACCAGGAGAATGGTTGGGAGGGGTAAAGGAATGCTGTTGGATTGGTGGAATGTTTGAGTTTTTACCAAGAACTTATGTTGAAGCTATTAATCATTTCAACCTGGAAGTGAATTGCCCTAGATAATATCAGTCCGGTATGAACCAGCAAAGGAATAGGGTAAATGCAACCAACATAAACTAATTTATACTGGTACTGCTTGTTATAGTGATGAGGTTAAATAATGGAACTGAGTCACAAAAAACTTGGAATAAGCATTATTGGAAACAAAATGACTCCTGAGATAATGCTTCTTGAAAGTTTTTGCGAATATCTTGAGCGTTTACCTGAAAACATTCGGATATCTATCAGTGAGGTCAGCTCATTCAAATCCCTTATGTTATATGTTGAATTGTACAGGAACAATCAAATAACTCTTGGTAAATTTGCTGAACTTGCAGGAGTGCCCATCCATGATGCTGCAAAAATTCTGGAAAGCCAGGGCATTACACCCGAACTTGGAAGCAGCACAAAAAAAGAATTGGATGAAGAGATAAAGATTGCCAGAAGGATCGGGTAGCCTGTATGGTAGTGTTGAACAACACTATACTAAGTGTATTCAAACGACTTGATGAAACCAATCTGTTAAAAGAGCTACTGATAGGCGAGGTTTTACTTCCAACAGCAGTCGTGGAAGAATACCTTGAGATTGGAAAAGAAAGTGATCTGAAAGGATTTACGAAGATAAAAGTTGAAGGCGATCTTGGATATAAACTTGGAAAAGGAGAATCATACGCAATACTCCTTGCCAAAGAAAATAGCTGTATTTTTGTGACAGACGATAAAAGAGCGAGACGATTTGCAAATGATCTGGGTATCGCAACTACTGGTACTTTAGGTATTATTATTACAGCTGTCGAAAATGATAGACTTTCAAAGAAAAAAGCGCTTGAACTTTTGGACAGGATCAAGCACGAAAAACTGCTTTATTTAAGTGAAGAACTTGTCAGATATGCGCAAAGTATGATTGAAGATGTTTGAAGATGTTTGAAGATGTTTGAATCTATTTCTCCTCTTATTTATTTTGCGGATTTACCCACCCATTTCTTTATTAAATAGATCATTGATACAGCGAGCAGTATCATCACCGCCACTATTAAGGAATTTATGATTGTTTTTGATGATTTATTCTCTGTTATGCCTAGGTTCCAGTCATAGAGGAAGACTTCAGTATAGTATGCTGCAAGCTCGGGATTTTCGATTATGATGCCGATCTCTCTGTTATAGGTAGGGCTATGTTTGTTCCAGTTTATCGAAGAGATCAGTACCCTTTGGCCGTCAACGATCACACCTTTATTGTGAATTTTTGTAATTCCATCCCGTTTCACAAGCCGTGCTTCAAGGTTCAGGTTCTCTTGCGAAGCGAGATCGTTCAGGTAGTTGCAGAGTTCATCATTATCATTCTCTTCGTTTGTGTTGTACCACATTGAATCAAGGAGGACTTTCACTTCCACACCCTGCATTGCAGCATTGATCGCAGATTGAAGGTAAGGGCTCTCATCGTTTCTCCAGTCCCTTCTTATATACGCCTGCTCGATATAGAGCGTCTTTTCAGCAGAGTTTATCGTTTCGATGATCGTTTCATAATGGAGGGTATTGTCAGGTCCGATAATTATGCTCGCAGTGAACTCACCGTTTATATCCTTTGCTTCAAAAACCGTATGCCCGATACGATCACCTGGCTCATCCGAATCTGATTTAGATCCCTGCGGCAGGTCATTTGGACTAACCTTTGTTCCATGTGCCCAGTCATGCTCAAACACGGAAGACATATCATGGAATATCTCCCTGTCGCTTATGACAACACCCCAGCCGCGATTTCCGATGGAGCCATCAGGCGGATAACCACCAATGTTCCAGTTCTCAGAACCGAGAATAAGGGTATCACTGTCTATCAGTGCGTACTTTGCATGGTTCAGCCGGTAAAGCGAATCATTACTGAAACGAACCTCTCCCCCTTTTTCTATGATGTGCCTGAGTATTTTGACTTCAGAATCGCTGATACCGCCAACAGGGCTGCCCTCTATGAGAATATACACCGTTCCATCTCGACTGAGCAGATCTATCACCTCACGTTCAATATCCTGGCTTTCAAAGAGATAGACATTCACTCTGAGAACGGATGCACTCCGGATCTCCTTTTGGAGAATCGCAAGACTGCAATCCGGCGACACAAATACTGTGACCTCGCCTGAAAATGATTTCAAATATGGCATAAACTCTGACTGCCCACGGTAAAACTCTTTAAGAGGCAGCCACTCATATGCAGTATCAGTGTCCTTATCAAGATAGAACCGCCTGAATATGCGCTCTTCGGAAGCGCTTCCAAGCATAGATCCCTGCCAGCCCTTCCCCTCATATTCTGAGCCTCCGTAAATTGCACAATCCACAATGTGTGACGTACTATCGAGAAGTATCACCTCGTCTCCACTGTTACTGAGCTGGATCCGGTTTGCCGGAAGTTCGATCCTGTAGTTCGATCCCGGATCAAGGATTGTTCCACCAGGAATTTCGAACTCTCCCTCAAGATCTGTTAGAATGAATCCTGATATATCAATTCCCTGACCTGCCGGGTTGTAGATAACCACATACTCGCCCTTATCCATCAGGGCCTCTGGATTTGGAAGGAACTCGAGTATTACCGGATGTGTGATACTGGATGCTGACGATGTATTTATGGCAGATGATGCGAGAAGAAGAGCGCATAGAAATATAACCAAATTAAATCTAATAATGTATACCTTCCTTAACTACCAGGAGTTGACTATTTCTATTTGCATGTGGACACATCGTCTAAGAACTTGATTATTGATTTATTAGCTTTCCCATAGCAATCTCTTATCTGCTCAGTTAGGGCACAGAATTGATATTGCCAAAAATATATTCACGTTCCATACTGCCTTTGATAAGATGGTGGTCATTTTTTCACCGGACTACATCGAACATGTTAGACACTTCTGCGAACAGGGCAGGTGTTAGATTGATATGAGCACCTATGCCTGCCCCGGACTTCTACAATGAACTGATTGTGTATATTGTATACACTCTAAACATGTATGAATACAAGTTATACCCATTACTCAACAGAGGTTGTAGCATGGAATCGATAATGAAAGTTGGTCCAAAAGGACAGGTAGTGATTCCCCATGAATTCAGGCATGTTTTGCATATTTATCCAGGGTCAAGGGTACTCTTCAAGCTAAAAGACAATAAACTGGAAATAGAAAAACCACCGATAGATGCGGTTTCTGTTTTCAGGGAGACCGCAAAAGGCATGGGTAAACTTAAATTCGAGCCTCACGAAGCATATGAAGAAGAACTGGAAGAAAGGGTAAATTGAACTATCTGGATTCCAATCTTATCATCTACGCCATTCTTGATGATACAGAACCTGGTGAATGGTCGAGAGGGGGATTGGAAAGTGTGCAGAATGCACAAATGCCAGCCCGCACGTCTTTTTTAACATTTGATGAGGTTTTTTACAAGGTAAACAAGATCAAAGGCATAGACATTGCAATTAAAAACCTTGAAGCGTTTCTATCTATGCCAAATATAAGATTCATTGGTGTCTCCGATATCATAATATGGAAAGCTCTCGAACTTATCAAAGAATATAAGTTTCTCCCAAGGGATGGCATCCACGCAGCAACTGCTTTTATTGCAGGTGCTGAGACCATAATTTCACAGGATGCGGATTTTGATACTATTAAAGGCCTGAAAAGAAAGTGGATGATTTAAGTGACCAATTATGTAAAATGATATGTTAGCGACGTCACAGCAGTGAATTGGTAAAGCATATAGTGGAAGATGAATTTGCATCTATAACAGCTTCACAAGTGCTAAATATAATCTTTTTAATCTGACTGTTATGAAAATAACATACTTCGGCCATTCGGCTTTTTTGATCGAAGACCTGCTAACAGACCCGTTTTTAAGCGGCAATCCCAAGTGCAGGACAACACCTGATGAGGTCAGTTGTAACATTATCTGCCTGACCCATGACCATGATGACCATCTGGGAGATGCCTTTGAGATAGGAAAACGCAATAATGCAGTGATTGTTGCCATTCATGAAATTGCGAAATATGCTGATTCAGAAGGGTTGAGAACCGAAGGGATGAATATCGGCGGCACAATAACTGTCGGTGACTGGCATATCAAGATGGTGGAGGCACTGCATTCTTCAAACATGGGTCATCCGGCAGGATTCATTCTGAAGCACAGGGAGTTCAACAAGACCATATACCATGCAGGGGATACGGGGCTGTTCAGTGATATGAGATTGATAGGGGACGAGGGGATTGATATTGCCATGCTCCCGATCGGGGATCGGTACACTATGGGAATCAAAGATGCGCTGCGTGCGGTTGAACTGATAAGGCCCGAACTTGTGATTCCCATGCATTATGGGTCATTTCCTGCGATATCAGTGAATCCCAGGAGTTCAAGCAGGATTGCCCGGTCGAGGTTGAGATATTCAAGCCGGGTGAGGAAAAGAAATTATAACTCATCTCTAAGGTGCAAAAATTGAAAAACGCCCGGACCGGGATTCGAACCCGGGTCGGAGGCTCGACAGGCCTTCATGATAGTCCCCTACACTATCCGGACGCTGTGAAACCCGTGTATATACACGATGTTTTGGGTACTTCTGAATGCGATTCATTACATTTAAGCCTTACGTTGGATCAATGATATCCAACCGGGTGAAAAATATCAGGGAAAAATATGAGCTGTTGATAAGCGAAAATAAAGTGATCGAACTGGAAATAAATCCGAAAGAACCGGAGTTGATAGAAAGACTTAATAAAGGTTTTTATATATTAAACAGGTGGGATATTCGTGGTCCGGATGGACGATCTGTACATCCGCAACTCATATACTTGCACATTATCCTAAAAAGTGGGTGCTAATCAAAATGAATTACAAAATACTACCAGTCATAATACTTCTCATTGCTGTTGTTTTAGGTAATGCATGTATAGAAAAGGCCCAAACACAAAACAGTCAGGAAAAGTTAATTGTTGTGGTCAGCATCCTGCCGCAAGCTGATTTTGTGGAGCAGGTCGGCGGCGATAAAGTAGAGGTCATTGTCATGATATCACCCGGGGCCAGTCCGGCTACCTATGAACCCACTGCAAGTCAGCTAAAGGCAGTCAGCAGTGCCAAAATGTATGCCAAAGTCGGATCAGGGCTTCCGTTCGAAGAAGTCTGGTTGGATAAGATCAGGTCCCTCAACCCGGATATGCTGCTGGTTGACACATCAGAAGGTATCACACTAATAGCAATGGAAGAACACCATCATGATGAAGAAATTTCCGGGTATGATGGTGATAAACGTGGTATGGATACACATATCTGGTTATCTCCTGAGAATGCAAAGATCCTGGTGCAAAATATTTGTGATGGCCTGGTCCGTGTCGATCCAGCCAATAAAACGTATTACGAACAGAATAAAGAGCATTATATCCATGATCTTGAGGCCCTTGACTTAGATATCAACAAGTCCCTATCAGGTTTAAAGAACCGTACCTTCATGGTTTTCCATCCCTCCTGGGGCTATTTCGCACGCGACTACAACCTGACAATGATAGCGGTTGAGGTCGAAGGCAAAGAACCAAGTGTCAGTGACCTGGAACATTTGATTAAAACCGCTAAAGAGAATAATATCAGGGTTATCTTTGTCCAGCCCCAGTTCAGTACAAAGAGTGCAGAAGTAATAGCAAAGGAAATTGGAGGTAATGTTGTACCTGTAGATCCTCTGGCAAAAGACTATATAACAAATCTGCGCAAAGTTTCTAATACAATTGCTCAAGGTCTTACATGAACATGATTGCCGATGTTGTCGTTATCAAGGATGTCTGGGTGCATTATGACAGTATACCAGTACTCGAAGAGATAAATCTTGTTATAAAAGAGCACGATTTTTTAGGCATCATAGGAGTGAACGGGGGAGGAAAGAGCACTCTACTTAAGGTTATATTAGGATTGATCAAACCCAGTAAAGGGACAGTCAGGGTGTTTGGTGATACCCCTCAAATATCCAGGAAATACATTGGATATGTGCCTCAATACAGCCTTTTTGATCTGGAATTCCCTGTGAGCGTCTGGGAAGTTGTTTTAATGGGACGTCTGGGTCATACCGGTTTGTTCAAACGATACAGTGAAGAAGATAAAAAGGCGGCTTTGGATGCACTTGCAAAAATGGATATGCTTGAGTATAAAGACAGACAGGTAGGAAAACTATCAGGTGGGCAGCAGCATAGAGTTTTCATAGCAAGAGCACTGGCTGCCAATCCGAAATTGCTTCTGCTGGATGAACCTGCAGCAGGTATAGATACGATCATACAGGAAGAATTTTATGAATTGTTAGATAAACTAAAAACTAAAATGGCGATTGTCCTGGTATCGCACGATATCAGTGCGGTTTCTGTTTATGTGGATAAGATTGCCTGCCTGAACCACAGGCTGTATTACCACGACTCAAAAGAACTGACTGCTGAGGATCTGGAAGCTACGTATCATTGCCCTGTCGAGCTGATCGCTCACGGTGTTCCGCACAGGGTACTGAAAAAACATTGAAGGGTTTTACATGATGGAACTGCTGCAGTACGAATTTATAAGAAATGCCATCATGGCCGGCATACTTGCCAGTATTTCCTGCGGGATTATCGGAGTTTATGTGGTGGTGAAGCGGATCGTCTTTATCAGCGGCGGGATCGCCCATGCATCGTTCGGGGGAATCGGACTTGGCTACTATCTCGGGATCAACCCTATTCTTGGAGTGCTGCCGTTCAGCATTGCTTCTGCACTGAGCATGGGGTGGGTGAGTAAACGATCCAGGCTCCCGGAAGATACTGCTATTGGGATATTGTGGGCAATGGGAATGTCTATAGGGATCATCCTTGTCAGCTTGACACCGGGCTATGCTCCGGACCTGATGACATATCTGTTCGGGAATATCCTGACAGTGCCGTTCTCTGATATCGTCCTGATGCTGGTACTCGATGCGATAATTATCCTGGTGGTGTATTCGTTTTACAAGGAATTCCTTGCACTGTGTTTTGATGAGGAGTTTGCAACTGTGCGCGGCGTTCACGCAGAGCGCCTGTACCTTATCCTGTTATGCCTTATTGCTCTTACCATTGTGGTACTGATACGTGTGGTTGGTATAATCCTGGTCATTGCCCTGTTGACGATCCCTGCGGCTATGAGCCGGCAGTTTACCTCAAATCTTAAAAAGATGATGCTGCTTTCTATCATTTTCGGTGCGGTTTTCAGCAGTGGCGGGATATGGCTGTCGTATCTGTTCGATGTGCCGTCTGGGGCTACGATCGTTCTGGTCATGTCTGTGGTTTACCTGCTGTATTCACTTGTGAAAGGTATTAGCAGTTGAGCTGCTGTCCGGTTGTAACACCCGCCGCTTTGGATGGTAGTAATAGCGTCATCTTCCCCAGGACACATAAATATCACTATGTCCTACCCTTGCGCCTCGTCTTAATATCAATAATACCCTTTGCCCGTCTCATAATCACTTCTCCCAGGAAGACCAGCAGCGCAGTGATCAGGAACAGCCAGCTCAAGCTCACATGTTCCTCACTTGCCATGATCGAGTTCTTACGGATATCGCTAAACAGCAGTGACCTTGCCTGGTCAACATTGTAGACCCTGCCGCTGTTACGCTTCACAGCTTCAAGGAATTCAGGATCGTTGCCCACATCCCTGTATTCCAGGGGATAGTTCACTGCGGCCGTATCTTCCAGCGTAACACCACTGGCCGATACTTCCAGGTTGAACAGACCTATGTGGTCGGGTTCTATCACTCCTTCGTAAGTACGTTCCCCGGTCTGGCTGACAGGCACGTCCTGTCCACCAAACACCACGACAGGCATTTCATTACTACGGATTATAACGGTTCCGGGGGAGCCAAGGTTCATGTCGCCTGAATAGACCACAATACCGTCTTCGGGCCTGGGGTCACCAACCGCCCAGTTGATCATACTTGGCAGCAGGCGGGCATTCTCTCCTGAGTACAGTACACCAGCCCACTGGTAGCCGTTATCCGAGCTAAGGCTTACCACCCGCCCCAGGCCGAACTCCCATACTGTGACCACGGGTTTGCCCATACTTGTGGTGACCAGCCGACGGGCGCCCACTTTCTGGGTCACGTCATTGTAACCAGATATGCTGCCCGAAATATTCAGGTAACGGGTAATGAAATGCTCCTCGTCCAGCCGGACGATGGCATAAGCATCGGGTCCGCCCTCTGGCAGGTCAGGGGCTTCCTGGCCGAACGTTAGGTCAAGCCGCCCGATCAGTTCAAGCTGTATAAAATCGCCTCCGGCCTGGTCGGCAAGCACTTTCAGGAAATAATCACCCCTGTTATTATCGGTCTTTACCTCACGTTCCTTTACCACATTGGTCTTTAGCATCACAAAGATCATTTCAGTTTCGGTGGTATCCATACTTGAGATCTCTATTTTGCTATCCTCAAAACTATCCTTCACAGCCCCGTCAGAGAACACAAGCATATATTTCTTGCCGCTGGTATTATCCAGCATCCTGGCAGCAGTGATAATACCTTCATCCATGGATGTGCCGCCATACCCGGTCTTTAGCTTTGACACCCTGTCCACCAATGCATCACGGTTGGCATGGCTGGACATGGGCAGCACTCCGTCGCTTACCGAGATGGCATCTCCGCCATAAGCCACCACTCCCACATTGGTATCCCCGCCCATATCCCCCAGCAGGTTAATGGCCATGGCCTTCTCATCGTCCAGTGCCTCATGGGCGCTGATACTGCCACTGATATCCAGTACAAGCACCACATTTACGCTGCCTGCATAGGCACTGGAATACGATTCCACAGGCAGTATAGCCTCAATAGACGAATCCAGGTAGTCACCGTAATCATAACTGTTATCGCCACCAACCACAAGCAGCCCGCCGCCGCTGGCAGTATATTCCCGCAATTTCCCGATGGAACTGCCGGATAACCGGCCACCATTGATATTGTCCAGCACCACGGCCTTGTAATCTGTCAGGTTGGCATCATCAAGGGAGGAAACAGTGTTCGTTTCGTACAGGTTCCTGAGTACCTTGTAAAGAGGTGAATCTACATCAGGAGAGACCAGTAATAACCTGGGTTTGGGTACAACATAGATGGTCTTATTGAACACATTGTTCCCGGAGCGCATATCGTCACCAGAGGATATCCTGGCAGTTATCAAATGTGGTCCCAGCAACTGGAAAGTACTTGAAAAACCTACAATCTTTATGGGATTTGTCTGGGTCACAGTCTGGCTGGACACAGGGCTACCGTCCACCTCTATGGAGAGCTTGTAAGTAGTATTGCTCTCTGCCTGCCTGATCTCCACACCCCACGTGTTCTCGTTACCAAGCACTGCTGTCCTGGCACCAGTTATCTCAACACTCAGGTCGTTCTTATCTGGTGTCTGGATCACGGCATATACAACTGTGCCGGTGCCAGAAACAAAATCAATGGTCTCGGCCAGGTCGCTGCCAAAGTTGTTACTCCCGTCAGAAACCACAATAATATGGTCGTCGCCTGTAGACGATGCAAGTATCTCATCACCAATATCAGACCGTAAACCTCCCATCTTTTCCATCCTGGCAGGAGTGGTATCCTGTAGTTTATCGAATATCCCCTGTGCTGTACCGCTTTCGAATATATCCATGCTTGCAGTCTCGTCAGAAAGCACCGTAATGGTAGGTGTTTCATCGATCTCAGTCACAGTCACCGGATAATACGGCCCGGCCAGGGCAATTACCAGCAGGGATACAATGATCATACGGCTCAGTATCAGGCTGCGCCTGGCTCCTTCATGTATCATGACCCAGCCTATGACAATAACAGGTATCAAACCCACCAGGTATTCAATATTATCAAAGGCTATCGGGACAGAGTCTGTCATGACAGCTCCCTCCTACGCTTGATAATGATAAGTTCAAGTATGATCAGTCCCAGCACTGCCCAGATAAGATATGGAGTAATATCTTTTTTCACGTCCTCACGGACCACTTCCGGTCGTTCAATGTACCTGCTGGTGACAGTACTTGCATCCAGGAAAATTTCATTCACATCAGATTCACGGGCATCGTACAGGTTTGCAGCTATCACCTGCGGCCCGATATGGTATAACCCTGCCTGGTCCACCCAAAGGTTGGGCGAAGTAAGAGTGCTGCCGTCGGGATAGGTAATTGTTTGCGTGGAAGGCATCCTGATAACAGTGCCTGTCCTGACATTGTGCTCGCTTCTTTCAGTGCCTCCCAGCCAGTTAATCATCTGCTTCCAGAAGATAGGGAATTGCGGCATGGCTGCAAACCCTGACCAGGCATCATCGCCTGTGACATCGTTTAGCCCCAGGTAAACAACGGTTCCCTCACCCTGCCTGCAGTAGGAGAGCATGGGCGAATCGTCAGAAGCCTTCATCAATACTGTAACATCTTCGGGTGCACTTCCCCTGATATGCCGTACTACCTCCAGGTCCACCTTCGGGTCATCCTCCTTGTCCTTCATCGGGATTCCGGCAGTTACCGGGTTTTCTCGGACCACCTTCAGGTCGGTCTCATTTGATATGCCTGTAATGTTAATTGGCAGCAAGCTGCCTCCTATAAGTGTCAGGCCAGGTGATGCAGTGGCGATCATCACCCCCCCACTGTCCACGAATCCGGTAAGTATGGCCGCAGGGTCAGGACCAAGGGAATTATTATCCACCATTCCCAGGATAACAATGCCGTAACCGGACAGGTCCGGCGGCAGGGATGAACTGTATTCAACACTTCCTGCAGGTAGTAACAACTCCAGGGCAGTCATGGTGGGAGTCCTGGTACGAGTCCCGGTGACAGTCTGCTCCCTGGTATCCACCAGTAAAACACGTCCCTCTGCGGCCACCGGGATATAAACGTAAGCAGTATCATCTATCTTCAACTCACCGCCGCCAGTGATGGTAATTTCGGTTATTCCGGTTTTCAGGTTGGGCACAATGTATGCACGGGTGCTGCCTGCAGGGATGCTGAGGGTACCGCTTCTTTTTTCATTCCCTGTCCTGATATCCAGTGACACCGTAGCCTTGCGGTCGTTGAAGTTCTTGACAGCCAGGTTCAGGTTGTATGCCCCATCCTTCACTTCAAGCCAGCCATTCACAATGCCTATATTATTACTCTTCCCGCCCACCTGTACGAACTCCACCCTTACTCCGTTTTTTTCTGCCAGACCCTTTGCCACCAGCAGGTCATTCCCGCTCCATGTAGCAAAGTCCGAGAATACTATAGCGGTCCCACCCGGTCCTGCCAGCCGCTGACTATAGGTTATGGCGGCGGCGATATCAGCCGATATCGCCCGCTGGGGTGTAAGGGCGATGACCTCCTTTGTCCGGGTTTTGTCGCCTTCTTTTAATGCAAGTATAGGTACATTCTGTGCCCATACCACACTGTTCACAGCCGAGAGCCTCTCTGCTGCCATGGCTTTTACCTCATCCAGCCTGCCGCCTGCCTGCATACTGGCCGAGTTGTCTATGACGATAACCGTATGCTGCCCCGATACTTTCTCCTCCATTATATAGGGGGCGGCAGCGGCAAGACTTAACAGTATCAGTACAAGCAGCTGGATTATAAACAGCGGGTCGCGGATGAGCTTTCTTAACAGCAGTGATAATTTATTGCGCTGATGCTCACGTTTTAAGAAGAACAGCAGGGATGGTATATCAAGATCAATGGTCCTTGGGCGCAGCAGGTAGAGGATTATCAGCGGGATTATACTGGCCAGGGCCAGCAGTGCCAGCGGACTGGAGAACAGGATATCAGATATGGCAGCCAACAATATCATCTCCCGTGGATAGTCCTGTAGATGGCCTCAAGGATTGACAGGTCGGTTTTAAACGAAAAAAAATCCGCACCCAGCCTGTCACACTCGTATTTCAGGGCCGCAATGTGGGACTGCAGTTCACTGCTATATTCCAAAACAAGGCCGGTATTGATATCTGTGAACATCTGCTCATGGGTCTCAAGGTCACGTAGTTTAACAGCTCCCAGTTCTTCCAGTTCAATTTCTCCCGGGTCCAACACCTGGATAACGATCAGGTCATGTCGTCCCAGTCTGTACAGGGCAGGCTTGATATCATCAAGTGGTGCAAGAAAATCAGAAATGACAATGACCCTGGATTTTGATTTTATTACACTGCTGTACTGCTGCACTGGCTCATTAAGTCCTGTGGAACCGCCGGGTTTGGTGGCATTTAACTGATCGATTGCGGCCAGCAGGTTCACCCTCCCCCTGCCTGGTTTGGATATATCGATATTGTCGGTGAATGTGGATATGGCAAACTTCTCGTTATCCTTCATGACCAGGTAGGCAAATCCCAGTGCCAGCATGGCACCATATTCATATTTGTTCAACCCTACTGCAGGATAATCCATGCTGCCACTGGTATCAAGCAGGATATGGGTGACCAGGTCCCGGTATTCCTCGAACTGCCTGACATACAGTTTCTCGGTTCGCGCATATACCCTCCAGTCTATTGTCCTGAAATCGTCTCCCCGTTCATATTCACGGAAACCATAGGCATCTGTACCCCTTCCCACCTTTGTGGAACGCCGGGCTCCTGTATACTGGCTGGATACCCTTTTTTGTGCCACAAAAGAGAAACGTTCAAGTTCGCGGAGGAAATCGGTCGATATCATGCTGGTCAAAGGATCCGAACCTTATTCATTAGAGTATTTTGGCGTGTTTAATGATACCATCGATCACATGTTCAAGGGTTACGCCCTTACGCTGGGATTCGAAGTTCAGGATGATCCTGTGTTTTAATACAGGATAGGCCATTTTCACCACATCCTCCTCACTGACAAAGTTGCGCCCGTTGATCAGTGCCCTTGCCTTGGCTGCCAGGATAAGCCCTATACTGGCCCTGGGTGAGGCACCGAATTCAATAAATTCAGCATCATTCCTTGTCTGGATAACAATATTGATGGCTCTCTTTTTCATTTCATCTGAAATGGGCACGTCCCTCACCAGGGTCTGGAGTTCAAGTAGTTTATCCCTGGTCAATATCCTGCCGACGCTGGGAGTTACATTCCTGGTGTATCTCTCCACGATCTCATCTTCTTCCTCAGATGTTGGATAGTCCAGGTTGATCTTCAGTAAAAAGCGGTCCAATTGGGCCTCAGGCAGGGGGAAGGTTCCTTCCATCTCAATTGGGTTCTGGGTGGCCAGTACAAAGAACGGTCTGTCAAGCGTAAAGGTCTCATTGCCAACTGTAACCTGTTTTTCCTGCATACTTTCCAGCAGTGCGCTCTGGGTCTTTGGTGATGCCCTGTTAATTTCATCGGCAAGTACGATATTGGCAAATCCAGGCCCGGGTTCGAACCTGAATTCCTTGCCGCTGCCCTTATCGAGAGCAATCCCGGGCTTGGTAAGACACTTACAGTCAGTACCATGGTACTGACTGTAAGTGTCTTACCAAGCCCGGGATTGCTCTCGATAAGGGCATGCCCGTCGCACAGGATGGCGATCAATATCTGGGTCACTGCCTCCTGCTGCCCCACGATCACTTTCCCTATCTCGTCAAAGATCGACTGGAATATGTCGCTGGAACGCCGGTATGTATCTGACAGGTCTTCGGTGTTTTTGTTCATTCAATACCTCGCTACATTCTTTATTTATTCATTCAAGATATTAATTAAATTATTCATTTATATATCAGTTCTATTTTTCATTTGATGTATCAGTTCTATCATTCACTTGATGTATCAATTCTATTACTCATTTAATGTATCAATTCTATTATTGTTGGCTCAACCGGATGGCATATTCCCTTATCAGGTCCCGATCCAGGATGGACAATTGCTGGAGCAACTGGTAGCTCTCATCAGCAGCAGTTGAGGATTCCACATCAACGGGATAGGTCTGGGACGGTACGAACCGGATATCATCATCCTGGCCGGCATGCCGTATGGTGACAGAGGTTCCTATACCCGGAATTATGACCAACTCCACATTTTCCCCTTCGATGCTGGCAATTGATGTTTCCCCGTATATCTCTTCATCCAGTCCTCCGTCAGTGGAAGTTGTCTGGTTGTCTTT